>LHCFJ04200__coassemble_1044_pt1 | contig 4439 bp, 5 predicted proteins | sample LHCFJ04200__metabat2_low_PE_008 | metagenome-assembled genome bin LHCFJ04200 | reverse complement strand
CCCGTGACTTTCTGGTCACTGCGGGCGGCTTTGACCACCTCAGCAGCTGTCATTGTTTGCGTCATCTTGGCGTCCCCCCATCTTCAGTAATTGCACCAGGACGGTGCGTTGTTCGGCCCGCGGGACGATTTGATCAATGAAACCGTGGCGCAGGACATTTTCGGCTTGTTGCAAGTCATGGGCAATTTGCTCATGGGTGGTTTGTTCAATCACCCGCCGGCCGGCAAAGCCGACCAACGCCCGCGGTTCAGCCAGAGTAATATCTGCTTCCATCGCAAAACTGGCCGTCACCCCACCAGTCGTCGGATCAGTTAAAACGACAATCGACAGTAACCCGGCCGCGTGGTGCTGAGCCAAGGCCCCGGCCACCTTTTGCATCTGCATCAGGGAATGAATCCCTTCTTGCATCCGGGCGCCCCCCGAGGCGGTGTAGATCACCACGGGCTGCCGCTGGGCCGTCGCTCGCTCGATCAAGCGGGTCAATTTTTCGCCGGTGACCGTGCCCAGCGAGCCCATGATAAAGGTCGGATCCATGATCGCTAAATAAAAGGTCGTATCTGCAATCGTCGCTTGCCCCGTCCAAACCGCATCATTCAACCCGGTGCGCGCTTGCGCTTGGGCGAGCTTAGCCGGATAGCCCGGAAAAGCCAACGGATCCTTGGTCTGTAAGTCCTGATCAAAGGGCACCGCCGCATCGACCAACCACGCTAACCGGGCGGCCGCGGCCAGGCGGAAACCGTACTCACACTGCGGACAAGTTTGGTACTGATCCATTTGGGCAGCCGCAAAAACGGTTTGGCACCGCGGGCAGCGCCGGTAGATCCCCTCCGGGACCCGTTCGTCGGCTTGGGGATCGACTTTGACGACCCGCTCACTTAAGGTATTGGCTTTTTCATAGAGCTTCATCGTTTTCCTCCTTCCAAGCCGGCAGGACCGTTTGTTCCAAGAAATTAGTGGTGGCTTGGCCACTTAGCCAGCCCGCATTTTGTAAAATCGCCAAGTGGAAGGCCTGGTTGGTCGCCACCCCGCTAATCACCATTTCCTGCAACAAGCGCCGCATCTTGGCAACCGCCGCGGTACGGTCTTCACCATAGGCGACGACCTTGGCAATCATCGAATCGTAATACGGACTGATCATCGCCCCCGGGTAAAGGGCGGTATCGATCCGGGTCCCTAAGTTGCCGACCGGCAAATAGAGGTCCTCAACAACCCCCGTGCTCGGCCGAAAGTGATGACGGACGTCTTCGGCGTTGATCCGGCATTCAAGCGCGTGCCCTTGCATTTGCACCTGGGCTTGGCGCACCGGCAAATCAGCCCCGGCGGCGACTTGAACCTGCATTTTCACCAAATCCAGGCCGGTCACCATTTCCGTAATCGTGTGTTCTACTTGGATTCGGGTATTCATTTCCATAAAGTAAAAATGATGGGCCCGATCCATCAGAAATTCCAGCGTCCCGGTATTAACATAATCCAAGGCCGTGACGGCTTTCACGGCCAGCTCGCCCAGGGCTTGGCGTTGGGCGGGCGTCACCAGCTGACACGGACTTTCTTCAATCACCTTTTGCTTATTGCGCTGGACCGAACAATCCCGTTCCGGAAAGTAGAGGACGTGGCCCGCTTGATCCCGAAAGACCTGGACTTCAATGTGTTTAACATCGGTCATGATCTTTTCCAAATACATCCGATCATCCCCAAAGGAAACCCGGGCTTCTTGCTGGGCCTGGGCAAAGACTTCCTGGAGCTCGGCCGGGGAGGCGACCCGGCGAATCCCCTTGCCCCCGCCACCGGCCGCCGCTTTCAGCAGGACCGGATAGCCGAGCTGTTTGGCAATCAAATGGGCATCCGTCACGCGGTTAACGTAACCATCACTGCCGGGAATCACCGGGACCCCGGCTTTTTTCATCTGTTCACGGGCGTGTTCTTTATTCCCCATCAGATCAATTGTCGCCGGGCGCGGCCCAATAAAGGTGATCCCGCAAGCTTCGCACAAGCGGGCAAATTCCGCATTCTCCGAGAGAAAACCATAGCCGGGGTGGATCGCTTCAGCGCCCGTCCCCACGGCCGCGGCCAGGATATTTTTCATGTTCAAGTAGGAATCCTTGGTCCGTGGTCCTCCCACACAAACCGCTTCATCCGCCAATTGTACGTGCAGACTATCGCGATCCGCAGTTGAATAAATCGCCACGGCCGTGATTCCCATTTCCTTTAAGGTCCGGATGATGCGGACCGCGATTTCACCCCGGTTCGCCACTAATACCTTCTTAAACATGCCGTTCACCTACCCAATCATAAAGGTTAGTTCTGCCGTGCAAGCCCGCTGGCCGTCGACGGTCGCGACTCCTTTGCCGACCCCAATGTGGCCTTTGACTTTTTCCAATTCTACTTTTAAGCTCATTTGATCCCCGGGGCGCACCACGCGGCGAAATTCCGCGCTCTTAATTCCCCCGAAATAGGCGGTTTTGCCCTTAAATTCCGGTTGGCTGAGCAGGGCCACCGCCCCGGTCTGGGCCAAAGACTCCACGATTAACGCCCCGGGCAAGACCGGGTTGTGGGGGAAATGGCCGTTAAAGACTTCCTCATTGACGGTCACGTTCCGCTTGGCAAGCGCCATTTTCCCGGGAATGACTTGATCAACGTGGTCAATCAATAACATTGGGTACCGGTGGGGCAAAATGGCTTGAATTTGGTTGACATCTAAATCTGTTAACATCGCTTTTTTCACCCTTTACTTATTCAACCGTAAACAGTGGCTGATCAACTTCCACCAACTGTTCGTCTTCGACTAGCACTGCTTTGACGGTGCCCGCGACCTGGCTTTTGACCTCGGTCATCATCTTCATCGCTTCAATCACGCACACCACGTCGCCTGCGTTTACCTGCTGGCCGACTTGAAGGTACGGCTTAGCGCCCGGTTTGGGCTGCAAATAGACCGTTCCCACTAACGGCGCTTTGATTGTCTGCGCCACCTCCGCCGCTTGGGGGGCAGCTGAGGTGGGCGCAGGGGCCACCGGCGCCGGGCTGGGCGTAGCTTCAACTGGCGCCGGGCTGGCCTTAGCCGCCCGATTCTTGCTTAAGCGCAAGTGAAAATCGCCATCCGTCAGTTCCAATTCGCGGGCAGTGGAATCTTCAAATTGTTCCATTAACTTTTGGACCGCAGTTAGTTCCATTTTCATCCCTCCCAACGTTTAAAGGCGATAACGGCATTGTGACCACCAAAGCCAAAGGAGTTGCTCAAGGCATAGCGACTCGGGTGGTGTTGGTTATGGGTCGTGACCAAGGTAACCGGGCAGGCCGGATCTTGGTGTTGGCAACCAACGTTAGGCGGCAAAATGCCCTTTTGCAAAGCGGCCGCCGTAATCACGGCTTCAACCGCCCCGGCCGCGCCCAACAGGTGGCCAGTCATCCCCTTGGTCGAACTGACCAAGACGTCATGGTCGCCAAAGACCTGCCGAATGGCTTGGGCTTCACCAGCATCGTTGGCGGCCGTCGCCGTCCCGTGGGCATTGATGTAATCAATGTCTTCAGGGGTCAGCCCGGCTTCTTGCATGGCCAAGGTCATCGCCCGGGCGGCTTGGGTTCCGGCTGGATCTGGCGAAGTGATGTGGTAGGCATCCGAGGTCGTCCCGTAGCCGACAACTTCCCCTAAAATCTGTGCTCCCCGGGCTTGAGCGTGATCCAAGGCTTCCAGGACCAACGTCCCCGCTCCTTCACCAAGGACAAACCCATTGCGCGCCTGGTCAAACGGCCGCGACGCCTGGGTCGGATCGCTGGTCGGCGAGAGCGCCGTCAAGGCCGCAAAGCCCGCAATCCCGATTTCATTGACGGAGGCTTCGGCCCCACCGGTGATCATGACTTGAGCGCGCCCTTCCTTAATGTGGCGGAAGGCTTCCCCAATTGAATTGGTAGCACTGGCACACGCGGTCACAATTGACGTACTGATGTTTTGGGCTTGAAAGCGAATCGAGAGGTTCCCGGCCGCCATGTTGGCAATCGCCATCGGAACAAACATGGGCGATACCCGCTTGGGCCCCTTTTCGTGCATCTTGATAATTTGGTCTTGAATCGTGGTTAAGCCCCCAATCCCTGAACCATAGATCACCCCGAGGTCTTCCGGACGGGTGTTGGCGGGCGTGATCTTGGCCATAGCCATTGCTTGTTCGGCGGTTTGCACGGCGTATTGCGAGTACAGATCCATCCGCTTGGCCGCCTTTTTGCCAACAACGGCTTGCGGGTCAAAATCATCAATTTCTCCCGCCACGCTGATCCCCGTAGCCTGGGCATCAAACTTGGTAATCGGCTTAATCCCAATCTTGCCGGCCAGGGTATTTGCTACAAAGGTTTCATAACCATTTCCGTTTGGGGCAATTGCGCCCAATCCGGTAATCACAACTCTTGTCATTTCTGCTTGTTCATCCCTTTACTTTGTTTCAACCTGCTCA
>LHCFJ04200__coassemble_974_pt1 | contig 4768 bp, 5 predicted proteins | sample LHCFJ04200__metabat2_low_PE_008 | metagenome-assembled genome bin LHCFJ04200 | reverse complement strand
CATCAACTCACTGTCAACAACTTTTTTAAATTGTTTAGAGCTGACCAGCAGTGATATATTCAACTGCCGTGACAACGATATCTAATATACAGGCTTATCCAAGAACTGTCAACATGATTTCAGCAGGTTTTTATCAGTTTTTTAGCTAAAACGAACATTATAATTGATCAGACCATCAAAACGACTTCAAAGACGAACTTTGTGAATATACTCCCCGTAACAAGCCTGAGATACCGCTTAACTAACGAAGAACCCAAATTGATTTTTTTCGTCCCAAAACGGGGAGGATTATGTAAAAACGCCGCTCAGGGCGTCGCCTGAACAGCGTTTAAGCTCAAAAATTACTTCTTTGGCCGCATCGTTGGGAAGAGCAGGACGTCCCGAATCGACTTGGCATTCGTTAACAGCATTACCAACCGGTCAATTCCGACCCCGAGGCCACCCGTTGGCGGCATCCCGTATTCCAAAGCTTCCACAAAGTCTTCATCAATTGGTTGGTATTCATCGTTCCCTTCAGCGTGTTCCTTGGCTTGGTTTTCAAACCGTTGCCGTTGGTCAATTGGATCGTTTAATTCGCTAAAGGCGTTCGCAAATTCGCTCCCTAAAATGTACAGTTCGAACCTGTCCGTAAAGCGCGGATCCTTTTCGTTTACCTTCGCCAACGGTGAAATTTCAACTGGGTGCCCGTAAATAAAGACTGGTTGTTCCAAGTGGTCTTCCACCTTTTCTTCAAAGAAGGCATTGATGATATGACCAACTTTCCACCAACTTTCGTAAGCCACCCCGTTTTCATCAGCCAACTGGCGGGCTTGTTCAATTGACATTTCTTCCCAGAAGTCAATCCCGGTGTATTCCTTGATCGCATCAACCATGTGCAAGCGAGCAAATGGCTTGGCAAAGTCCATCGCCGTCCCTTGGTATTCAAACTTCAGGTCCGGGTAGATCGCCTTCGTTGCCGCCTTCACGATCCCTTCCGTTTCTTCCATTACGTCATGGAAGTCAAAGTAAGCCGCATAGGTTTCCATCGTATCAAATTCCGGGTTGTGCTTTAAGTCCATCCCTTCGTTCCGGAAAATCCGCCCTAATTCATAGACCCGTTCCATTCCGCCGACAATTAACCGCTTCAAGCGCAATTCCGTGGCAATCCGCATGTACATGTCAATGTCCAAGGCATTGTGGTGGGTAATAAATGGCCGGGCTTCCGCTCCAGAGGCCACATTTTCCAAAATTGGCGTTTCGACTTCAAGAAAGCCATTGTCATCCATGTAACGCCGAATCGCCTTAATAATCTTGGTCCGGTTTACAAACCGCTCAAAACTTTCCCGGTTGGTAATCAAGTCTAAGTAACGTTGGCGGTAAACCAATTCGGGATCTTGCAAACCGTGGTACTTGTCTGGCAACGGCCGCAAAGCCTTAGTCAGGAAAGTGATTTCGTGGGCGCGAACCGTTAATTCGCCCATCCGGGTCTTGATTACATCCCCCGTAATCCCCCAGAAGTCCCCAATGTCAGAGTCCTTAAACAGCTGGTAGGCTTCTTCACCCACCATGTCTTGGCGCACGTAAAATTGAATCCGGCCGCCCCGGTCCAAAAGGTCCGCAAAGCTAGCCTTACCGCTCCCCCGCTTGGCAACCATGCGCCCCGCGATGGTTACGATGTTGCCTTGTTCTAAGAGCAGTTCCCCATCACTTGCATCATACTTTGCATGAATGTCGGATGACAGATCATGATCCGGCGCAAAGCGGTGCCCAAATGGCGCCACCCCTTGGTCCTTCAACGCTTGCATCTTTTCACGCCGGACAATCATCTGGTCGTTCAGCTTTTCTTCACTTGCCATGAATTAAATCCTCCTTATTGAGCGCGGGACACCCCACACCATTTACTGAGCTTGCCGCAAGGCCGCCCGTTGTTCTAAACTCTCAATGAATTCGTCAAAGATATCAATGACTTCTTGTTGGGTCGTAGCTTCCATCACCTTGACCTTGGTCCGCGCCGAGCGGGGAATCCCCTTCAAGTAGTAAGCCGCTTGGCCCCGGAATTCCGGCACGGCCGTGTGTTCACCCTTCAGCTCAACCAAGCGGGCCAGGTGATCCTTGGCCGTCTGCAGTTTTTCAGCGGGCGTGGCTTCGGGTAAAAGTTCCCCCGTTTCCAAATAGTGAACCGTTTGTGTCAGCATCCACGGGTTCCCCATGGCCGCCCGACCGATCATGACCGCATCTGCCCCAGTATAATCTAAGACATACTTGGCATCTTGTGCCGAACGAATATCCCCGTTGGCCATAAACGGAATCGTCAACTGACTGGCAACTTCCTTTAACACGTCCCAATCCGCATGCCCAGAATACATTTGTTTCCGGGTCCGACCGTGCATTGCCAACGCCGCGGCCCCCGCTTTTTCGGCCGCCAGGGCATTTTCAACCGCATAAATGTGTTGGTCATCCCAACCAGTCCGCATCTTCACGGTCACAGGCTTTTGAACCGCATCGACGACGTAGGCAACCATTTCGTAAACCTTCTTTGGGTCAAGCAACCAGCGCGAACCGGCGTCAATGTTAACTACCTTATTGACGGGACAACCCATGTTGATGTCAATCACATCCGCATCCGTGTGTTGGTCAATAAACTTGGCCCCTTCGACTAAGGTCTCTTTGGTCCCCCCAAAGATTTGAATCCCCATCGGGTGTTCTTCGGGATCGACGCCCGTCATCGACAGGGTCTTTTTGTTCTTGTACATAATCCCGCGGTCGGAAATCATTTCACAGACCACGTAACCAGCCCCGAACTTCTTACAAATGACCCGGAAAGCTTTATTGGTTACCCCAGCCATCGGTGCGACCACAACTTGATTTGGGATCTTTAAATCCCCGATTTGCCATTCCATCTTTTTCCCCCTTCATTAATTGCCACATTGATTGTAAAACAACGACAAAATAACTTGCAAGGCTCGACTTTTTTATACACAAACTTTAACATACCATTTTTTGCGGCGCGCCGCCAGAAAAAAACGCAACCGCTCCACCGGTTGCGTTAATTTACTTTTGCTGTTGGGCAAGCATTGCTTGTAATTCAGCTTCACTGAACTGGTAATGGCGCCCACAGAATTGGCAAACCGCTTGCGCCCCATGATCTTGCTCAATCATTTCCTGCAATTCAGTTGGCTTGAGCGTTGCCAAGACGTGCCCAAAGCGTTCTTTGGAACAATCACAGTGGAATTGCACCGGCATCGTTTCGTGAAGCTTCAACTCCTGGTCCTTAAAGATCAAGCGCAAAATGTCCTCCGGCGTTTTCCCAGCGCGCAACAACTCCGAAACCAAAGGCAGCTCCTTTAAAGATTGTTCCAAAGTTTGCAAAGCTTCATCACTGGCGCCCGGCAAAGCTTGCACCAAAAAGCCCCCGGCTACTGCAATTGAATCATCGCTGTTGACAAAGACCGAGACTCCCATCGCCGACGGAATTTGCTCCGACTGAGCCAGGTAGTAGGTGAAGTCTTCACCTAATTCACCCGAGACCAGTTCCACTTCCCCGGTATAAGGCGTCTTATCTCCCGGAGCCATTTTAGTCACGGACAACACCCCGTTGGTCCCCACGGCCCCCTTAACATCAATTTTACCTTGCGCATTTAAGGGCAGGTTGACATGGGGTTGCTTAATGTAACCCCGGACGTTGCCGGCCGCATCCCCATCCGCCACGATAAAGCCTACCGGGCCATCCCCTTGGATCTTAACCGTCAGTCGCCCAGCGCCTTGTAAGCCCGCTGTGGCCAAGAGGGTCGTCCCAACCAAGGTCCGCCCCAACGCGGCTGATGATGCCGACCACGTGTCATGAATGGTGTGGGCCTGTTCTACCAAATGCGAAGCGTTAACTGCGTAAGCCCGAAACATGCCGTTCATGGCTGTGCTCTTCACTAAATAGTCGTTCATTGATTTTTCCTCCTCGTACCTCACTTCTAAGTATCCAATGTACTGATCTGCTCGGTCACTGTCAAGCCAGACTGCGTTAAGCCAGCTAAAAAGCCTTGATGAGCACCATCTTGCTCACCAAGCCCCTTAATCAATTATTATCCGGCCATAGCCCCAACCAGAAAAGCTAGGAGGTCAAAGATAATATGCCCGGCCACTCCGGTCCACAAGCTGTTGGTTTTGTACCAGGCCCAGTCAAATAGAATCCGGGTCAAGCCCACCGTAATCAACATTTGGTATAAATTCCAGTCGTAGGCGTTGTAGTGCATCGTCCCAAAGGCCAGTGATGACACCACCATCGCAATCCACCAGGCGGTTTTAACCTGGTAAGGTTAAAAAGACCGGGGCGCCAAACTGAATGATCAGCCCCAGCGTTCCCCCAACCAACAGGCCCAACCAGTCGCCAGGCATTGCATTGGTCCCCACGTACATTCCGATTAAAATCGGCACCAAACTGATTAAGAAGCGCGACCAGGTTAACGTTGCCGTTTGAAATATTTTCGTCATTGTTATCCTCTATAGTTATCAGATGATAGTTTGATTTCCTAACTTAGCAAGTTTCGCCCTGCGGGACGACTTTTCTGTTCACCCGATATAAAAAAAACGAAGAGCCCCCGTGAGCTCTTCGTTTTGATCTATTCTTTTGGCTGGTCCGAATCAGCGGGTTGATCATCCGCCGCACTGGCTGAGTTTGGCTGATCATCATCCACGGCTGGTTGGTCTGAATCAGCAGCTTGCTCCGCCGTTGCCCGCGCGTTTTCCTTACGTTCCAATTCTTGCTTGGCTTCTTCAAAGGTTTGCGCCCGTTGTT
>LHCFJ04200__coassemble_798_pt1 | contig 5709 bp, 6 predicted proteins | sample LHCFJ04200__metabat2_low_PE_008 | metagenome-assembled genome bin LHCFJ04200 | reverse complement strand
CACCAACTGATTTTGCCGGGCACCAAGTCGTGGCCTTAGAAGACTTTGCCCAGGGCACCAAGACCCTGGCTGACGGGACGGTGGAACCATTGACGATTCCAGCTTCCAACGTCTTGCGCTACGTCTTAGATGACGAGACCTGGATTGCGATCCGGCCGTCCGGGACGGAACCAAAGCTGAAGTACTACATCGGCACGTCCGCTCCAACGGAAGCCGAAGCCAACCAAAAAGTGGCCGCCTTTGAAGCCGCTTTGGCCGAATTTTAATTCAAACAACCAAACATTGCGGGAGCAAGGTGGGCCACCACCCTGCTCCCGTTTGGTAAAGAAAGGAATTGAAGCATGGGAATGCATGAGTACCTAAAGAGCTTGAGCGACCTGGAAATGATCAACCGGGCGCCGGGCTACTTTAAGTTTGAAGAACACAACGTCGCTGCCCACTCCTTTAAGGTTACCCAAGCAGCACAAATGCTGGGCGACATCGAAGAGCAGGCTGGCCATGAGGTCGACTGGCGCTCCTTGTACGAAAAGGCCTTAAACCACGATTACACCGAAAAATTTATTGGTGACATTAAGACCCCGGTTAAGTACGCAACGCCGGAACTGCGCAAAATGTTGGCGAAGGTCGATGAATCCTTAACGGAAAACTTTATTGAGACCGAAATTCCGGTGGAATTTCGGGCAGCCTACGAGCGCCGCTTTGCAGAGGGCAAAGACGACACCTTGGAGGGGAAGATTCTCTCGGTCGCTGATAAGGTGGATTTGATGTACGAATCCTTTGGCGAAATTCAAAAGGGGAATCCGGAGCCGGTTTACATGGATATTTACAAATCAAGTCTGGAAGCGATCATGGATTTCCGTGAACTGACCAGTGTGCAATACTTCTTAAAGAAGATCTTGCCAGAACTCCTCAAGGACAACGCCAATGTCAACAGTCAGCAATTAGCAATTGCCACGACCCAAATTTTGCAAAAGTAGGGGAAATAATGAAATACGATGGAGTAATTATCATGATGGCGGTGGCCAATGTGGCGATGTTTGCCGCCGGGGCGGCCTTGGTCTTGCATGCCTGGGTCCTGTTTGTGGCCTGTTTAGCCCTCTTTTTGGCCTTTACCTGTGTTCACGCTTGGTACTTGGCAACCTTGCGTCAACGGGTGAAAAAGGAATTGATGCTGCACCAGTCAGAAACAAAAGATTAAGGGAATGTAAAGTGATTGTCGACTGACGATCGCTTTTTTGCTTGCGACCAATTCAGAAAGCGTTCACAATGAAAGAAAAAGGGGGTCAGTACATGCCACTAATTGAAGTCAAACACAATACGAAGACCTACCAGAGCGGGACGACGCAAATCGACGCCAACCACGATATCAGTTTTACCATTGACGCTGGCGAGTTGGTGATCATCCTTGGGGCTTCCGGGGCCGGCAAGTCGACCTTGCTCAATATCCTCGGCGGGATGGACACCAACACTAGCGGGGCAGTGATCATCAACGGCCACGATATCGCCCAGTACACACCCAAGCAATTGACGGCCTACCGGCGGGAAGCGGTCGGCTTTGTCTTTCAGTTCTATAATTTGATCCCGAACCTGACCGCCAAGGAAAACGTCGAACTGGCTGCTGAATTGGTCGACCACGCGATGGACGCGACGACGGCGTTAGCGGCCGTTGGGCTGGCCGACCACGTCGACAAATTCCCGGCCCAACTGTCTGGTGGGGAGCAACAACGGGTCGCGATTGCCCGGGCGCTCGCCAAGCAGCCCCAACTCCTCTTGTGCGATGAGCCGACCGGGGCCTTGGATTACCAGACGGGCAAGCAGGTCCTGCAGATTTTGCAGGACATGAGCAGGCAACACCAGACGACGGTCGTGATCGTGACTCACAATGCTGCCTTGGCGCCGATCGGTGATCAGGTCCTCCACATTCACGACGGCCGCCTGCAAAAAAGCGAGCGCCACGCCCACCCAGCTGACATTGCGACCTTAGAATGGTAGGTGACAGGGATGAAAAAGCAGCTGCTCTGGCGGGACGCCTGGCAGGCGATTGGCCGCACCAAGGGTCGTTTTATCGCCATCTTCTTGTTAATGGCGGTCGCGTCCTTAACCCTGGTTGGGTTGAAAATGACCGGGCCGGACATGCGCCAGACCGCCCGCCACTTTTACGCCCAGACCCACTTGGCCGATCTGACGGTCACCAGCCCGGCGGGGTTAACCCCGGCGCTGCAGGCGACCTTGCGGCAGGAAGCCGGGGTCAAGCGGGTGGAATTTGTCCATACCGCCGATGCCGTGATTAAAGGCGATCAGACGGCCATTCGGATCACGAGCCTGGGCGGGCAATTGTCTAAAGCCCAGCTGGTCAGCGGGCGCTTACCAAAGCACCGCTACGAAATCGCCCTGTCGTACTTGCTGGCGAAGCATTACCACCGCGGCCAGTGGCTGACCTTGACGGCCGCCCCAGGTCTGAAGGTTCACCGGGTCAAGGTGGTGGGCTTTATTCGCTCCAGTGAGTATTTGGATCGCAACCAAATTGGCAATACCACCGTCGGCAGCGGCCAGCTGCGTGGGGTGGCAGTGCTGCCCAAGGCGGCCTTTCGGGCCGAAAAGCCCCAGCTGGCCCGCTTGACTTTGACGGCGACGGCTGGTCAAGATCCCTACGCGACCAGCTACCAAGCGACGGTGGCCGCCAAGCAGCGCCACTTGCAAACGACGCTGCGCCACCAACTGACGACCCAAAGTCAAGCCCAGGTGGCCCAATTGACGACCCAATTGCCCCGCTTACGGCAAGCGGCGGTCACCAACCCGGTAGCGGCGGCCGCCTTGCAAACCGCCCAGCACCAAATTGCCCAGTTGCAAGTCGCGCCGCAAGGCTTAACCGTGCAAACCCGGGAAAGCAACCCGGGCTACGCCGTCTACCGGTCGAATTCGGCACGGATTGACCTGGTCGCCAACGTCTTTCCGGTCTTTATGTTTGCCGTGGCGATCCTGGTGGCGCTGACGACGATGGCCCGCTTCGTGGCCGAAGAGCGGCAAAAGATCGGGACTTTCAAGGCTTTGGGTTATTCGAATTTTGACGTCGCCAAGAAGTTCTTGCTTTACAGCACCCTGGCGGCGACGGGCGGCACCCTGGTCGGGGCGGCCGGGGGTTTTTGGCTCCTGCCGCGCTTGATTTTTTCGGCTTACGCGGCCAATTCGACCATCAGCGGCCTGCAGCTGGGCTTTTCCTGGGGCTGGTTGCTGACCACGTGGGGGTTGGCCGTGGGCGCGACTGGTTTGGCCGCCGGCTGGGTCCTCGCCCAAGACGCCCGGGAAATCCCGGCCCAGCTGCTCTTGCCACCGACCCCTAAGGGGGGAGCACGGCTGTGGCTGGAGCACGTGACGCCCGTGTGGCGGCGCTTGGCCTTTAAGCACAAGGCGACCCTGCGCAACCTCTGGCGCTACAAGAGCCGGATGCTGATGACGATCCTCGGGGTGGCCGGCTGTACCGGGCTCTTGGTGATGGGCTTTGGGATCCGCGATTCGCTGGGCGGGATTGCGCACCGCCAGTACGGCCAGCTGATCAAATACGACTTGCTGACGGTCCAAAAGCCGACCGTCACGGCTGCGCAAACCGCGCGCCTGCACACGGCTTTAGCTCAACCGGCGGTGGCTGAGCACACGGGGATTCATTATGAAACGTTGACCCGGCGCTTTGCCGCCGATCCAGCCCCGCAGACGGTTGCCCTGCTGGTTCCGCGTAACGCCCAGCAATTCCGCCACTTCATGACCCTCCGAGCGCGTACCAGTCAAAAGCGGCTGGACTTAAACGCCGGCGTGATCATCTCGGAAAAATTAGCGACCCTCGCCCAGGTCAAGGTCGGAGATCGCCTGCGCCTCCAGGACGCCCAGGGCCAGTGGCGAGCGGTTAAAGTTGGCGCGATCACCGAAATGTACATGGGCCACTTCATGGTGATGAGTCCGGCGACGTACCAGCACTACTTTGGTCAGCCCTACCGGACCAACGCCCAGCTGCTGAAGCTGGCTGCCGGGACGAAGGTCAATCTCGTGGCCCGCCAGCTGATGGCAACCGGGGCCGTGGCCGGGGTAAACGAAAACCGCAGTAACCAGCAGATGATTAATAACCTGCTGAACTCGATGGATCGGGTGATGGTGATTTTAATCGGCCTGGCGACCGTCTTGGCGGCGGTGGTGATTTACAATCTGACCAACATCAACGTCGAAGAACGGAGCCGCGAACTGGCGACGCTCAAAGTGTTGGGGTATGATGAAGGCGAAGCGACGCTGTACATCTACCGCGAGACGATTATCTTGTCGGTCGTCGGGATTTTCGTCGGCTTCTTGCTCGGCCGCTGGCTGCACGGCTTTATTATTACCAATCTGCCGCCGGTCGATGCGATGTTTGACCCGCAAATGCGAGGCACCAACTTCCTGTTGTCGGCGGCAATCCCGCTGGTGATTACTGCGCTGGTGGCAGTCGTGATGCAAAAAAAGATCCAAAAAATTTCGATGCTGGCGGCCCTGCAAGCCCGTGAATAATCAATGAGGTGATCCAAATGGCAAATGAAACACAACGTGCCCACGTGTTACAAATCGCAAATACCCGCTTTGCGACCAAGCAGTTTGACCCGACCCGCCACATTCCGGCCCAGGATTGGCAAACGATTTTAGAGGTCGGTCGCCTGGCGCCGAGTTCCTTTGGCTACGAGCCCTGGCGCTTTGTCTTGCTCAAGGATCCCCAGCTCAAGGAAGCCATCAAGCCCTTTGCTTGGGGAGCACTCAACAGCCTGGCCGGCGCTGATAAAATCCTATTAATCTTAGCGCGGACCGACGTGACCTACGATGCGCCCTACATTCAGCACCTGGTGGAAGACGTCAAGCACAAGGCCTATTCGCCGACCAGTCCGCAGTCCCAACATTTTAAAGTTTTCCAAGAGCGCGATTTGGCGCTGAAAGATGCCCACGACCGCTTTGAGTGGGCGTGCCGCCAGGCCTACATCGCTATGGCCAACATGATGTTCGCGGCGACCGAACTGGGAATTGATTCCTGTCCGATCGAGGGCTTTAATTACGCTCAGATGAACCAATTCCTAGCTGACCACCAAATTATCGATCCGGCCCACTGGCAGATCGCGGTGATGGTCAGCTTCGGCTACCGGGCCCAACCGATCAAGCCGAAGGTCCGCCAACCGCTGGGGGACTTGTACGAAGAAGTGTAAATGAACAAAGCCGCCCTTTGCGCTGGTTTGGGAGCGAAAAGGGCGGCTAGGGGTTAACCTCAGATACTTGTGAAGCAAGGTGGGCTGAGATGAATGGAAAATATTATCTAATCAAAAAGATCGGGACCAAGTACAAATTTTACTGGGCTCCCCTTTCGCCGTATCCTGAAAAGGATTTTGAAGATTGGGGTGTCGCGGTGATTGATTTTTCGTGGCCAACTTCGGATCCCCGCCCCAAGCATTTAAGGGCAGCTCCCTTAGGGTATAAATTAAAACCGCGCTACCAAGTTTTGCGAGATCCCAAAGTCGAGGGGGTTAGAGATGACACTTATCGATACATGTGCCTAGAAACCTTTCATGTCTATCAGTGCTTGCCCCATATGGACGAAAAGCATCGGTATGCTAGTTGGGCATCGGGATAGTGAAAAAGCTTTTGAAACCGCGAACCGCCGCCTTCCGGGAGTTGGAAGACGGCGGTTTTAGCGTTTAATTACGGATT
>LHCFJ04200__coassemble_719_pt1 | contig 6348 bp, 6 predicted proteins | sample LHCFJ04200__metabat2_low_PE_008 | metagenome-assembled genome bin LHCFJ04200 | reverse complement strand
ATTGTTCGAGCATCTTTGATTCCTTCCTTAATCCAGTTTCATGGCTTCGCCCGCCGCTTGTTCAGCCGGCATGGCCTGCTTATAGTTGTCAATAAATTGTTCGTACCCCTTCACGCTGGCTGGTTCCGGCATCAGCGTGGCACTTTCGCTGGCGACAAAGACTTCTTGGTCGAGGTAATCGGCCAGGCTCTTGCCACGGTTATCCGCAGTAAAGAGGGCCAGCACGGCCATCCCCCACGGGCCCCCTTGGCCGGCGTTGCTCATCACCGTAATTGGGGTATCCAAAGCGTCAGCCAGGGCTTGTTGGGCCACGACTGGGGTCTTGAAGAGGCCCCCTTGCGCCACCAGCGAATCGGTCTTAATGTGCTCTTCGCGCAGCAAAATATCCATCCCGATCTTCAGCGGGGCAAAGGCCGAGTATAGTTGGACCTTAAAGAGGTTGGCTAACGAGAAGTTGCTGTCAGGCTTACGGACCAGCATTGGCCGGCCTTCTTGGACCCGGGTGATGTTTTCCCCGGACAGGTAAGCAAAGTTCACCAAGCCCCCGGCGTCTTGTTCCCCGCGCAGGGACGCGTCAAAGAGTTTTTCGTACAGTTCATTCGGCTTGAGATCAACCCCGAGCAAGCGAGCAAACTGGTTAAAGACGTTGGCCCAAGCGTTAATGTCTGAGGAACAATTGTTGGTGTGGACCATCGCTACCGGCGCCCCATCTGGGGTCGTGACGACGTCGATGTCGCGGTGGACTTGGGTCAAAGCTTGGTCTAAGACCACCATTGAGAAGGCCGACGTCCCAATTGAGACGTTCCCCGTCCGTTTGCGAACCGCATTGGTCGCGACCATCCCGGTGCCGGCGTCCCCTTCGGATGGGGCGAAGACGGCGCCAGCTTGCAGCTGCCCACTTGGGTCGAGTAATTTGGCCCCGGCTGCCGTCAAATGCCCCGCCGTTTGACCAGCCAGCAAGACTTCTGGTAACAGGTCCTTAATGTGCCAATCAAAGGCCGCCACTTCCGGCAGGTTAGCAAACTGCGCCAACATCTTCGCATCGTAGTCATGGCTTGCTTCATCAATTGGGAACATCCCGGAAGCATCGCCGATCCCGGTGTTCTTTTCCCCGGTCAGCTGCCAGGTTACGTACCCGTCCAAGGTCGTCAGAAAGGCCAGGTCCTTGACGTGGGCTTCGTGGTTTAAGATCGCTTGGTACAAGTGGGCAATGCTCCAGCGTTCTGGAATATTAAAGCCAAACAATTCCGTCAGCTTTGCGGCTGCCTCGCCGGTAATGTTGTTGCGCCAGGTCCTAAATGGCACCAGCAATTGGTCGTGTTGGTCAAAGGCCAAGTACCCGTGCATCATGGCACTGATCCCCACCGACCCCAGCTTAGTCAGCGCCACGCCGTATTCACTTTTGACTTCGGCTGCCAGCTTAGCGTAGCTGGTTTGGATCCCATCCCACACTTTAGCGAGTGGGTAGGTCCAGATATGGTGATCGAGTTCGTTTTCCCACACGTACGACCCGCTGGCCACGACTTGAAAATCATTGGTGACCAGCACCGCCTTAATCGTGGTCGATCCCAGCTCGATTCCGAGGGCCGTTTCCCCGGCTAAGATGGCTTGCTTAATTTGTTCGCGCTCCACTTGTCTTCACCTCACGTAACTTCCGTACAAATCGATATTTGTAATTAATTCATCTTAAAACAATTACATTTTATGATTTTTGTACGGACAAATCAATACAAGATGGCAAATTTATTGAAGCGGTTTCATTTCGCGATACGCAAAAAGCCCGGTCGATCCCCCAAAAAAGGCATCAGACCGGGCTTTAGTGCCGAATAGCACCTAACCGCCAATTTCGACTGGTTGGTAATAAATCGTATCTGGATCTTGGGTGGCCAGAATAAATTCCTTAAATTGCGGCAAGGTATAGGCCACTTTGCCATAGCCAGTAGCAACAATCAAATGGCGCGCCAACGCCCGCCGGCGGTACTGAGATACATAGGAGCGCGATTTCTTCATTAAATTACCAGCCGCCGCAAAGCCGGTCTCAATTGGCCCGGGCATCAAGGTCGTCACCGTCACCCCCGTGGTCCGCATTTCTTACCACAAGGCGTTGCCCAGCGAGGTCAAGTAGGCCTTGGTCGCAAAGTACTCGGCCTGTTCGGGCCCCGGGAAAAAGGCCGCTGATGACGAGACGTTTAAGACCCGCCCCCGGCCGCGCTTGACCATCCCCGGTAAGAACAGCTTCATCAATTCCGGCGGCACCGCGGCGTTGACCCGCAGCATCGTTAAATCCGCTGCCAGACTGCGGTCAATAAATTTCCCCTGACCGCCAAAGCCGGCGTTATTGATTAAATAATCGACCGGCCAATCAAAGCCTTGTACTTCTTGGTAAACCTGGGCAGCCGTGTGTCCCTTGGCAAAGTCAGCGGTGACCGTCGCCACCCGGCTGGCCGGGCACTGGTGCTGCAAATCCGCCACTAGGCTGGCCAACTTCATTTCATTGCGGGCCACTAAAATCAAATCACCCCCGTGCCGATCGTGTTCAAAGGCCAAGGCCCGGCCCAAGCCGCCGGTTGCGCCCGTAATCAGTGCCACTGTCATTGTGATTCCCTCTTCACTTTGGCTATCCCCATTGTACGCCTGGCGTGGGCAGATTGTTTCGGTTTTCGCCGTTCATTTCGTATAATTATCTTAATTATGCGCTCACTTGCGCGGTTCATAGAAAGGATGTCCATCATGCTCAACGCGGTTAATCACTTCTTTACCACTTTTGGCGCCAGCGTGATCGTGCCGGTGATGATCTTTTTGGTCGCCGGCTTACTGGGGGTGAAGCTGAAAGTCGCCCTGCAAAGCGCCCTGGCCGCCGGGGTCGGGCTGACCGGCTTTGGCTGGCTGATCAGTGCCTTTACCCCGGCCGTGACCAAGCTGATCAAGCAAATGGTCCAAACTACCGGCATTCACCTGCCCATCGTCGACCTCGGTTGGCAGACCGGCTCGCTGGCCGCCTTTGGTTCCACCGTTGGTTTGACCTTCTTCATCGGCGGGCTGCTACTGGAATTGGCCCTCTTTGCCCTTAAAATCACCAGGGTCTTTATGCCCTCCAACCTCTGGAATAACTTTGGTTTTATGATTTGGGCGACGATGGCCTATACCGTTACCCACAATTTGGGGCTCGCCTTGGGCTTGGCGACCTTTTTACTGTTGGTCACCTTGCTGTTAGCCGAAATCCAAGCCGATGCCTGGTCCACTTTTTACGGGATCAAAAACGCTACCGTCGCTGCGCCCCACAACATCGAGCAAGTGGTCCCAATCCTCTTGCTCGATCCCTTGTGGAACCTGCTGGGCTTTAACCGGGTCCACGTCACTCCGGCCCGCTTCAAAGCCCGCTTCGGCCTCTTGGGCGAGCCCACCGCCCTCGGCGCCTTGCTCGGCCTCTTGATCGGGATTTTAGGCAACTTGACCCGGCTAACCAGCTTGAGCGCCTGGGGGCAGATCGCCCAATTTACGATCCAACTCGCCGCGATCATGACGATCTTCCCGCTGGTGACCCAAGTCTTTGCCGGCGCCTTTGCCCCGCTGGCGGCGGCAATCGACCAGCGCCACCAGACCAGCGACCAAGCCAGCACGGACTTAACGGACCCCAAGCGCTGGTTTTTAGCGATTGACGATGGGGTCGGCTACGGCGAAACGACCACCCTGATGGCAGGAATGCTGCTGATCCCCTTGATGGTGGGAGTGGCCTTTCTTTTGCCAGGCAACCGGGCCCTGCCGGTCGTGGACCTCATCGCGCTTCCCTTCATGATTGAATCGATCGTGGCCCTGACCCGCGGTAATCTGCTGAAGATCCTGGCCACCGGGGTGGTCTGGTTCTCCTTGGGCCTGTACGCGGCTAGCTGGCTCGGCGATGTCTACACCGCCGCCGTTGCCCAATACGGGACGGCGCTGCCGACCGGGGTTGTTTTGATCACCAGTTTTAACCTGATTGCCCGGCCGCTCAATGCCCTGATCTTCGCCGCTTTTATCTCGCAAAATCCGGTCTGGATCGGCCTGTGCCTACTCTTGTATCTGATCGGCCTGGTCGCCTTGCGGACCCGGCGGCCACAAATCTGGGCCTACCTGCGCAAGATGGCCGCCCAAAATGAACCCGCGAAATAACCTTAACCCTTGGCCATCCGGTTTCGGATGGCTTTTTGTTTCCATTGGTGAAATTAGTTGACGTCATCCTTTAAATCCGTAAGTAACATCCCCACCGGACGGTTAGATGATGGATCAAAGCTAAAGATAATTAAGTTCGCTCCCATTAAATACTTATGCCACCCGGGGTCTGCGACCGGCTGCACTTATTTTCTCATCATATTCTCATTTAACCCTTTTAAAAAACCGCAAAACTCGCTATGATAACCCCACTTACTAAAAACGGTGTCCTCACCGCCGGATTGGAGGAAATTACATGCGTGAAATAACTGCGGCCCCGGGCTTTAATTTACCAGCCCGGAGTGAAAAACAAATAGCCAGCAATGTCTTAAAGGGTTCTTTGGGTAACCTGATTGAATGGTTTGATTGGTACGTCTACGCGTCCTTTGCCATCTATTTCTCCGGGGCCTTCTTCCCCGCCGGCAACCAAACCGCCCAGCTCTTAGCCTCCGCGGGCGTCTTTGCGATCGGCTTCTTTATGCGCCCGCTCGGTTCCCTGGTCATGGGCCGTTTGGCGGATCGCCACGGGCGGCGGACCGCCTTGACGGTCTCTGTCTTGATCATGGCCACCGGTTCGCTGATCATCGCCTTGGTGCCAACCTACGCGACCATCGGGCTTTGGTCACCCCTCATTCTGATCCTCACCCGCTTGCTCCAAGGTCTCTCGCTCGGTGGAGAATACGGCACCTCGGCCACCTACCTGTCAGAAATGGCCAGTCCCCACCGGCGCGGCTTTTACGCCTCTTTTCAATACGTCACCCTGATTGCCGGGCAATTGTTGGCCCTGCTGGTGCAAATTGTCCTGCAAAAGCTTTACACCAACGCCCAACTTACCGCCTTTGGTTGGCGGATTCCCTTTGCGATCGGGGCCGTCGGGGCGCTGGTCGTCCTCTGGTTGCGGCTGTCGATGGAAGAATCCGACCAATTTACCCGCCGCAACCAACACCAGGCCAACGCCGGCACGCTGCGACTCTTACTTCGCTACCCCAAGCAAGTCGTAATCGTCGTGATGATGACCTTGGGCGGGACGATTTGTTTTTACACCTTTACGACCTACCTGCAACAATTCATGATTAACTCAGTCGGCTTGGCCAAGGAAAAGGTCGCCTTGATCAACTTCGCCGCCCTCTTGGTCATGATCCTGCTCCAACCCCTCTTTGGGGCATTATCCGACCGAATCGGCCGGCGCCCGCTCTTGATTTTCTTTGGTTTGGGGGCCACGCTGGGAACAGTCCCGCTCTTTACCTTGCTGGGCCACGCCACCACCGGCAAGCAAGCCTTCGGGTTAATGGTAGTCGCTCTAATTGTTGTCTCAGGCTACACCTCGATCAACGCCATCGTAAAAGCCGAACTCTTCCCGAGTGAAATCCGGGCCCTGGGGGTTGGCTTGCCGTACGGGCTGACCGTGGCCCTCTTTGGCGGGACCGTTAACTACGTGGCCCTGTGGTTGCGAAGTCTCCACCACGAAAGCCTCTTCTTCTGGTACGTTTCGGCGGCGGCGCTCATCTCCCTGTGCGCGTACCTTTTCCTATTAAAGGGCCACCGCTCCCAATTTACAACCGAAGCCTAATTTAAACGCCGCTGGCTCCATCAAGCAAGGAGCCAGCGGCGTTCGGGTTTAATTTTGATCCTCTTTCCAGTGACGGCCTTCATTAATCTTCATCTTCTTCGCGATCTCTGCATACGGGTCCATCCCCAGTTGGTCACACATGTAAAAGAGATAGATCAAGGTATCGGCAATTTCTTCTTTTAAATGCGCTGTTTCCGCATCCGTCAGGGCTTGGCCCTCGGGCTTCCACTGAAAGATTTCTAAGACCTCGCTGGCCTCCAAATTCACCGACAGGGCTAAATCCTTGAGGTTATGATAATCATCCCAGCCCCGCGCGGCGCGAAAGTTGCGCAAAATTGTTAACGCTGCTTGGTAATCCATTTTGTTCACCGCCATCCTTGTCATTTTTCTTCCATTATAAACCAAAAACCCCCGGCGCATCAGGCACCGGAGGCTTCTGGTTTTGGAATATACGACTAAGTCTCGTCAATTAACCCCTTGACGAACTTGGGTCGAGAACGGCCTTATCACCCCGACAGACCTCTGGGACACAAATTCCCAGACGTTTAGGCAGATAAGCAAGCTCACTGCCATTAAGGACGACCAGGTTC
>LHCFJ04200__coassemble_550_pt1 | contig 8358 bp, 6 predicted proteins | sample LHCFJ04200__metabat2_low_PE_008 | metagenome-assembled genome bin LHCFJ04200 | reverse complement strand
GATTATTTCAGCGCCTTATCACCAATATCATGGCGGTATTCACAGGCTGGTTCATTCAATTGCGCTAAATAGTCATACACTTGCCGTTGCGCCGTAGCTAGCTCCGCGGCCGTCCCGATGACCATCAGCAGCCGGCCGCCAGCGCCCGTCAAGGCGTCCAAACTCCCGGCGACGTTGGCATAATCAATTGCGATCCCTGGCGCTTCAGGGAATGGGCCCAAGGCTTGGCCGTGAACTGGGGCTTGTGGGTAACCCTTGGCCGCTAAGACCACGCCCAAGACCGCCGCCGCTTTTTCTTCGATCGCCGGCATTTCGCGGTCGTTTAAGCAGGCGTCGACCAGTTCAAAGAGGTCGGTGGCCAGCCGTGGCAGGATCACTTGGGTTTCCGGATCGCCGAGCCGGACGTTGTATTCAATCACCTTCGGCCCCGTTGGCGTCAGCATCAGCCCAATGTAGAGGATCCCGTGGTAGTGATAGCCCCCGGCAATCAGCCCCTGAATGGTTGGTTCCACGACTTCATCAATCATCCGTTGCCGATCTGCCGGCGCCAATTGTGGTAGTGGACTGTAAGCGCCCATCCCCCCGGTATTGGGGCCCTGGTCACCATCGTAAGCCCGCTTGTGATCCTGGGCCATCGGCAAGATCCGGTACTGACCGTTTTCAATCAGGACAAAGAGGGAATATTCTGGTCCGGTCAGGCACTCCTCCAGCACCAGGCGGTCCTGGCCGGCGGCAAACATCTCCTTGATCGTCGTTTCCGCCTTGGCCTGATCCGGCGCGATTACGACCCCCTTGCCACCTTCCAGCCCGTTGGCTTTAATCACCAGGGGAAAGCCGTACTGGGCTACGGCCGCTAAGGCCGCGGTCGCATTGTCGTAAGTAGTGTGCTTAGCCGTTGGCACCCCGTACTTATTCATAAAGTTCAGGGCGTAATCCTTCGACCCTTCCAGTTGGGCGGCCCGTGCCGTTGGCCCCAAGATCTTTAAGCCGGCCTGGTGAAATTCATCGACAATCCCGTCCACCAGGGCGGTTTCCGGGCCGACAAAGGTCCAGGCGACTTGGTGGGTCTTGGCAAAATCAATTAAACCAGCAAAGTCATTTTCCGCCAGCGGCACGGTTTGGACACCGACGCTGGCCATTCCAACGTTACCCGGGGCACAGTAGACTTCTGCCACCTGGGGGCTTTGCTTTAAGGCCTTGGCGATCGCAAATTCGCGCCCCCCTGCGCCGATTACCAACACATTTTGTTTGCTCATGATCATTCCTCCAGCCCCAATTTTAGTGGCGGAAGTGGCGAATCCCGGTAAAGACCATCGCGATCCCGGCCGCGTTGGCCGCGTCGATTGATTCTTGGTCCCGAACCGAACCCCCGGGTTGGACAATCGCCTTGATGCCGTGTTCAGCTGCATACTTCACGCAGTCGTCAAACGGGAAGAAGGCATCTGAGGCCATCACGGCCGTGTCGTCAATCGCCTCACCAGCGTGCTTAACGGCGATCTTGAGCGAATCAATCCGGTTTGGTTGGCCAGCCCCGACGCCGAGGGTCCGTTCACCGTTGGCCACCACGATCGCATTGGACTTGACGTGCTTAACCGCCTTCCAAGCAAAGGCCAGCGTCTGCAATTGTTCTGGCGTTGGCTGGGTCTCAGTGGCGACTTGCCAAGTGGTCGGGTCTTCAGCTAAGACGTCTTCATCTTGAACCAACAATCCGCCCATCACAGAGACTAATTCAGGTTCCGGCGTTTCGGGCGCCTTGAAGTCAACTTGCAACAAGCGCAGGTTCTTCTTCTTGGTCAAGACGGCCAGGGCGTCTTCATCAAAGCTTGGTGCAATGATGATTTCCAAGAAAATTTGGTGCATCTTTTCGGCGGTAGCCAAATCAACCGGCCGGTTGAGGGCAATCACCCCACCAAAAATGGAGACCGAATCTGCCTGGTAAGCCCGGTCCCAGGCCGTTTCCAACGTTTCGGCCGTCCCGATCCCGCACGGGTTCATGTGCTTCATCGCCACGACGGTTGGCGCCGTAAATTCGCGCACCGTCCGCATCGCCGCGTCGGCATCCTTAATGTTGTTGTAGGATAATTGCTTGCCGTGCAATTGCTTGGCGCTAAGCAGGGAGAAGTTGGTGGTTGGGACCGCATCCCGGTAGAGGGTCGCCTTTTGGTGGCTGTTTTCCCCGTAGCGCAGGTCCGCTTCCTTATCAAAGGTCAAGGTCAGCGTCTTGGTTGGCGTAGTGGCGATCTGCTTGGTCAAGTAACCGGCGATCACGGCGTCGTAAGCGGCGGTGTGGCGGAAGGCCTTCGCGGCCAAATCGGCCCGCAATTCCGCGCTGGTGTGCCCAGCCGTCTTTAATTCCGCCAACACCCGGTCGTAGTCGTCACTGTCGACGACGACCGTCACATCGCGATAGTTCTTCGCCGCCGCCCGGATCATCGACGGGCCGCCAATATCAATGTTTTCAATTGCATCGGCCAAGTCCTTGGTCTGATCTTCAATCGTTTGTTTGAAGGGGTAGAGGTTCACGGCCACCAGGTCGATCGGGGTGATTTCCTTTTCCGCCAGGGTCGCCATGTCGTCTTCCCGATCACGCCGGGCTAAGAGGCCGGCGTGGACCTTCGGGTGCAAGGTCTTGACCCGGCCGTCCATAATTTCCGGAAAGCCCGTTACTTCTTCGATGCCGATCGTGGGCAGGCCCGCATCATCCAAGGCCCGCTTGGTCCCGCCAGTGGAGACAATTTCAAAGCCGGCCGCCACCAGGCCCTTGACAAAGGGTACCAATCCCGTCTTATCCGATACACTTACTAAGGCACGCATTACTTTTCCTCCTCATTTTCCAGTTGGGTCAAGACATCTTGCAATACTGCTGGGTACAGCTCATGTTCTTTTGCATGCACCCGGGCTTCCAAGGTCGCTAAATCATCCGTCGGCAAAATTGGTACCGGCGCTTGGGCGATAATCGGCCCAGAATCCAGCCCGGCATCGATATAGTGGACGGTCACCCCGGTTTGGGCATCGCCAGCTTCAAAGGCCCGCTCAATCGAGTGCAGGCCCGGATAGGCCGGCAAAAGGGCCGGATGGAGATTAACGATCCGGTTCGGGTAGGCCGCTAAAATCGTTGGCCCGACCACCCGCAAATAGCCCGCTAAGGCGATGAAATCAATTTGGTAATCCTTGAGCACCTGCAGCAAGCGGGCTTCATAGGCGTCTTTGCCACCACATTCCTTAACGGTAAAGCTGACCGCCGGAACGCCAAACCGGGCGGCCCGCTGCATCACCGGGGCGTCCGGGTGGTTGCAAAACAGCAGGGCCAATTCGCCCGGCAACGCATGTTGTTGGTAGCGTTCGGCAATGACTTCAAAGTTGGTCCCGTTCCCGGACGCAAGAACTGCTACTCTCATTTCTCTTCCTCTTTCTCTTCCGTACCGTTCACCGTCACCCCTTTGATGACCAGCTTGGCCGCGCCAGCTGGTCGGGCTTGCAAGCGGCCGACTTCAACGGCAGGCTCCCCGGCCGCGGCTAGGGTCGCTTGCACCGGAGCCACTTGGTCCGGCGCCACCGCTAAGATCAGCCCAAGCCCCATGTTAAAGGTTGCAAAGGCATCGGCCAAGCTCAAGTTGCCGGCTGCCAGCAACCAATCAAAGATCGCCGGGCGGGACCACGTGGCCGGATCAACCACCGCTTGGAGCGCGTCACCAAACATCCGTGGTAAATTCTCCGGTAGCCCGCCCCCGGTAATGTGGGCGATCCCGTGGACCTGACCGGCCTGAACCAATGGTAAGACGGCGGGCACGTAAATTTTAGTCGGTGTCAGCAGGGCTTCGCCGAGGCTGGCGCCAGCAAGGGCGGCCGGCCGGTCGGCATAGGTTACCCCGGCCTCCTGGACGATTTGGCGGACCAGGGAGAACCCATTCGAGTGCACCCCGCTGGATGCCAATCCCAATAAGACATCGCCCGCCTGGGGCCGGTCAGCCGTCAACAACTGCTCCTTTTCAGCCGCGCCGGTCAGGGTTCCGGCCAAATCGTATTCATCTTGCGCGTACATATCCGGCATTTCGGCCGTTTCGCCACCAAGCAGGGCACACCCCGCTTGCCGACAGCCTGCCGCTACCCCGCTGACGATCGCCGCCATCTTGGCCGGTACGTTCTTCCCGGTCGCAATGTAATCCAAAAAGAAGAGCGGTTCCGCCCCCTGGGCGAGAACGTCGTTGGCGCACATCGCCACCAGGTCGATACCGACCGTGGTGTGATCCCCCACGGCCTGGGCAATCATCAATTTGGTGCCGACCCCATCGGTGCCGGCGACCAAGACCGGGTGGTGGTAATTCAAACTTCCTAAATCAAACAACCCGCCAAAGCTGCCGATCCCGCCGCAAACGCCGGGCCGCTTGGTCGAGGCTACGTCGACCTTGATCTTTTTTACCAGTTCGTAGCCGGCGGTGACATCCACCCCGGCGGCTTGGTACCGATTCATGACTTGAGTTGCTGCTATATAAAATGTAGAACAACATAGAAGAGTAACCCTTTTATGCTGTTAGAAAGAATATAGTTTTCCTTTCTTAGATTTTATTCATCATCGTTAAAACGCCAGTATTCCCGCTCACCCAACTTGGGGTTAGCGACAGGGACCGACTAGAATGACATCTAGGGGAAAGAACTTCCCCAGAGCCAATCGCCTGGCTCCATGACAACTTAAAGTAAAGCTAACAAATTAGCGACCGCATTTTCATCACGGTCCAGCGTCGCGCCACACTGGTAACAGATGTATTGATCATGTTTCGTATGATGCTTGTGATTACCAGCCAAAGTGACCTTATCATCGCCTTGCTTGATATGACCACAAACCGAACAACGCTGGGTGCTCGGGTAAAAGCGATCCGCTACCAGCAAAGTTTTCCCGTACCATTCACACTTATAGGTCAGGACCTGGCGAAAATATCCAAACAGCGACCGATGCATGCCTTTAGAAGCAACGTGACTCATCTGCATCTTTTTGACCGCTAAGTCCTCAATCACGATTTGATCGTAATCGTTAACTAACTGGGTCGTAAATTTTTGCATCAAGTCGTGTTGGACGTTGGCCACCCGCCGGTAATCACGCTGCAACTTGGCTCTCGTTTTGGCGTAATTCTTGCTTTGAGTGGCTTTTTTGCCGTTGACTTTGCGCTTGCGGGCTAACTGACGTTGGTAATGCTTGATCCGCTTGTAGATTTTTTGCAAGTGACTAGGCAAGGTGTTGAGTCGGCCAGCCGTAAAATCAAGGTGCCCAACATTAACGTCGACCGCCGTCTTGACCCCGGTTTTCGTTTTTTCCGGCACCATAACTTCGAAGGGCAGACTGGCCCAGTACTGACCGTTTTCCCGGTAGATCGAAACGACCTTCAACTCACCAGTCAAATTGCGGGCCCCTTTGAATTTGATATCAAACCACGGCGTCTTAACACCGAGCGGTTTGTCGAGCCGTAAGCGACCATTGACCAGCTTGGCCCGGTCGGTCTTAAAGCCCTGGCGGGGGGCTTTTTTCGACTTAAAGTGCGGCTTGCCCCAATCCGGTTGGGCCCGGTCAAAAAAGTTCTGCCACGCTTTACCCAGATCAGAAATCGCCAACTGCAGACACCGCGCCGACAGTTGGTACTGCCAGTCGGCCTTATTAGCGACTAACTCATCGCGGACCTTGCGTGCGTTGGGTCGTTGCTTCTTATCAGCTAGGATCACTGAAGCATCATACATGTCGTTCCAGAGCGCCAGGCCTTGATTCCAGCAGTAGCGCCGGTAATCGCACAAGTCATCAAGTACCCTTTTCATCGTTTGGTTTGGATATAATTTTACCTTTTGCGTGCGTAACATCATCGTCACCACCTCTCAAACGGCCAATTTAGAAATATATGATCGCAAAAGCGTCAATAATGCGATCAAAAGGTCGTATCGTTGACACTTTAATCATCTCATCGTTCCCTTTATTTAGCAAGTTTTTCGCTGGCGTGACGATGACAAATTTTTGTTAGCTATTCTCCTAAGATCCATGCCACATTTTGTCTTTCTCATGGACATTAGGGAAGGTTATTCAACATTATTCGATGTTTTTATTAACAGTTATCTCCTCGCATCTGTTGTTCCTGCGCATTAAATGACGCAAGGTAGCTTGCTTCGTAATCATACAGCGGCGTCGGGTAATCCCCATTGAAGTAGGCCACCGTCAAGCCTTGGTAAGGCGCATCGCCAGTGTCCTTGAGGTCGATGGCCTTAATCAAATTAGCCACGCTCAAGAAGTGGAGCGAGTCGGCACCGATTTGCTGGCGCATTTCTTCGATTGAGTAGTGGGCCGCCATCAATTCCGCCCGGGTCGACACGTCAATCCCGTAGAAGCACGGGAAACGGAACGGTGGGGAAGCAATCAGCAAGTGGACTTCCTTGGCCCCGGCGTCGCGCAGCATCTTGACCAACTTTTGCGAGGTCGTCCCCCGCACGATCGAATCATCAACCACGGCGACTTTTTTACCAGCCACGACCCCCCGCACGGCAGACAGCTTCAGCGCCACCGCCCGTTCCCGGAGGGCTTGGGTCGGTTGGATAAAGCTGCGGGCGACGTATTGGCTCTTGATCAACCCCATTTCATATGGCAGTCCCGCCCCTTCGGCATACCCGGAAGCAGCCGACAGCGAAGAATTCGGCACCCCAATTACAATATCGGCGTCGACGGGGTGTTCGGCCGCTAGGAGTTTGCCCATCCGCTTGCGCGCGTTGTGCACCGTCACCCCGTGAATGATCGAATCCGGCCGGGCAAAGTAGACATATTCCATCGAGCAGATCGCCAATTGAGTCTTGGTCGTAAAGTGATCTTCATGCAAGCCAGCCCGGTCGATGACTAACAGTTCCCCGGGTTGGACATCCCGGAGCAGTTTGGCCCCGACAATATCCAAGGCACACGATTCACTGGCCACCACGTAGGCCCCGTCCGGCAGCTGCCCTAAGACCAGGGGCCGGAAGCCATTCGGATCCAAGGCTGCAATCAAGCGGTCCTTTTGTAAGAGCAAGAAGGCAAAGCCCCCGCGCAATTCATTCAAACTTTGTTTCAGGGCGGGAATGAAGCCCTGCTTAATGTGCTTACGAATCAGGTGAATCAAAATCTCGGAGTCCGAGTCAGATTGGAAGACGGCCCCTTCATCTTCTAATTGCCGCCGCAAGGTCACTGCGTTGGTCAAGTTCCCATTGTGGGCCAGGGCCACGTCCCCATCGTGAAAGCGGAATAAGAAGGGTTGGACATTGGCTAGGGTGTGGCGCCCCGCCGTGGCATAGCGTACGTGCCCAATCGCTGCCTCGCCCACCAAGTGGTCCAAGTCGGCCTGATTTTTGAAGACCTGGGCCAACAGCCCGCGGTTGCGGTACTGATACATTTCAGTGCCATCGGTCGTGACGATCCCGGCCCCTTCTTGCCCCCGGTGTTGCAACGTATGCAAGCCCAGGTAGGCTAGGTGGTTGGCTTCTGGCGCCCCGAAGACCCCAAAGACCCCACACTCTTCATTTAATCCTTTGATTTCAGCTGGCACGGAATCGCCTCCTCCCAGATCGTTTGCAATGCTTGAACGTTTTCGTTGACTTGCCCATCGGCCAGCCGAACTTGCAGCCAGTGACTGTTGGTAACTTCCCCGACCTTAGTCACGGCCGTCCCTAGGGCCGCTTCAAAGGCCGCCGTGTGTTCAACCGGCACCGTGACAATCATCCGCCCGGCCGTTTCGGCAAAGAACTGATCCTTGGTCAAGGCTAACGTTAAGTTAACCCCCAGTTCAGTCTTAAAGAGGATTTCGGCTAAGCCGACCCCCAGGCCCCCTTCAGCCAAGTCGTGCGCACTAGCCACGTGCCCAGCTTGCATTTCCGCCAGCAAACGGTGGAAGTTATCCCGCGTGGCCTGCAGATCAAAGTCCGCTAAGGCCCCGGCAATGTCGCCGGTCAGCAGCTTTTGTAATTCAGAACCCGCAAAGTCGTCCCCAGTTTGCCCCAGTAGGTACACGGCATCGCCAGCGTGTTGGGCGGCCATTGGGATCACCCGGTCCAGGTTTTTGATCAAGCCGACCATCCCCACCATCGGCGTCGGGTGGATCGCCTGGCCGTTGTTTTCGTTGTACAAGGAAACATTCCCGGAAATCACCGGGGTATCAAAGACCCGACAGGCTTCTGCCATCCCCATGACGGAATGGTGGAGTTCCCAGAAAATTTCTGGATCGGTCGGGTCCCCGTAGTTCAAACAGTCAGTGATTGCCAGGGGTTCGGCCCCGGTCGCAATCAAGTTCGCAGCCGCTTCGGTCAAAGCCATCTTGCCCCCGATTTCGGGATCGAGGTAGACAAAGCGCCCATTGCCATCGG
>LHCFJ04200__coassemble_529_pt1 | contig 8792 bp, 9 predicted proteins | sample LHCFJ04200__metabat2_low_PE_008 | metagenome-assembled genome bin LHCFJ04200 | reverse complement strand
GATTGCTTCTTTCATCGCCGTTTCCAGGGTTTCGTTTTGCATGTCTAAATAGATGGTAGCTTGATTAGTGGTCCACTGGCCGCTGTCGGCGCCGTTGATGTCATTATGGGTGGCCTTGGCAGCTTGGTGGGTGGTTTTTTGCCCCGTCAAGCGCCGCCCCAGATTTGTCACGGCCTGTTGGGCTTGGGTCGCGGTGAGGTTAACCCGGTTTTGAAAGGGTTGATTGGTTTGGTAAAACCAAATGCCACCGCCAAACAGCACGGTGTAAAAGAGGACGGTGACAAAGCGGTGAAATCGCATGGGGGCACTTCCCTTCAAAGAATTTGAAACCGATTTCAAAAGAAGAAGCCGGTCCTTGCTTATTTATGATACACTGGACGTACGAGAATTTGTAACTTTTTATCTGAAATGGAGGCACTAGGATGCGAAAGCCTTTTATTGCGGCGAATTGGAAGATGCACAAGACGGTCGAAGATGCCGTTAAGTTTGTCGAAGAAGTGCAACACCGCTTACCAAGTGAAGATGTTTTAACTTGCGGGATTGCGGCGCACTTTTTGGCCCTGTACCCGATGGTGCAAAAGACCAAGGGGATCAACCTCGGCGTGATTGCCCAAAATTCCTACGGTGAATTTTCGGGGCCCTACACCGGCGAAGTCAGTCCGCGGGCCTTGGCGGCGGCCGGCGTCCAATACGTGATGTGTGGTCACATTGAACGGCGAACCCTGTTTCACGAAGATAATGCCATGGTGGCTAAAAAGGTGGCGGCGGTTTTGCAATGCGGGATGACGCCCATTATCTGTACTGACGAAACGATGGTCCAACAGGAATTCAACGGTGAAGTTCACTATGTCTTTGCCCAACTGATGGATGTTTTGAGTGAGGTTTCTTTTGATCAAGTGAAAAATATCATCATTTCCTACGAACCAAGTTGGGCCGTCGGGGTGGGGCAACACGCCAACCCGACCCTGGCCGAAGAAGGGTGTCGCTTGATCCGGCGCAGCATTGCGGATACCTACTCCTATGAGGTAGCCGATAAGATTCGGATCCTGTACGGGGGGAGCGTGAACCCCGAAAACATCCAGTTAATCATGAGCAAGCGTGATATTGATGGGGTTTTGATCGGGCGGGCCAGCCTGGATGCTGATAACTTCCTGACGATGGTCGACCGCGTCGCGGAACTCTACGCGCCCCAGAAATCAACTGCTAAGCAGCCGGCCAAAAAATAAACCCAGCCCAAGAAAGGAGGGGGGATGATGACAAAATTGAAAGTAATGATCCCCCTGAGTACACGGGCGGGGGTGATCAAGTTTGCCCCGGTGATTCAATTAATGCAACAAGCACCCCAGGATTTTGAGCCGGTAATTGTGGTGGCTTCGCAACAATACCAACAATTGCACACGGTGCTAGCGGATTTTGCCTTAACCGCGGATTTTGAATTGGCCGTTAATCCAGCCGAACTGCGGGGGCGCCCGGACGAGTTGAGTCGCTTGGTGCACCACTTGCAGACAGTGGTGAATGCGGCCCAGCCGGCCTTAATTTTAACTTTGGGGGACTCGCTGGCGACCCTGGCCGCCAGTCTGGTCGGGTTTTATAACCGGCTTCCGGTGGCCCACGTGGAGGCGGGCTTGCGGACCTTTGATAAAGCCGAGCCCTTTCCGGACGAAATGCACCGTCAGCTCACGGACACCTTGGCGGATCTGTACCTGGCGCCCACCGCTGCGGCCAAGGAAAACCTCTTGTTTGAGCACCGGGCGGAAGCCCAAATCGTGGTGACGGGGAATCCAATTGTCGACGTGGTAAAGCAATGCTACCAAGCCGATTACACCAGTCCCTTGCTAACTCAGTTGCCACCCCAGCGGCGCTTGTTGCTACTGACCATTGGGCGGGTAGAAAATACCGGTCTGCCCCTGGAAGGAATTTTACGGACGATGCGCGATGTGGTGGAAACCAATCCCGACGTGGAATTGTTGTGCCCGATGGCCTTGGATTCGCGGGGCTTTCCCTTGGCCCAGCGGCTCTTGGCCAACCAGGCGCGGATTCACCTGGTACCTTTGCTGGCCCTGCGTGATTTTATCAATACGGCGGCCCGCAGCTACTTGATCGTGACCGACTCGGCGGGGACGGTCGAAGAAGCCTCGGTCTTTCACCGGCCGGTCTTATTGTTGCGCCAAAATACTGAGCGGTCCGAAGCTCTCTTTGCCCAAACCACCCGGGTGGTTGGGACCGACCCGACCAGTCTGCAACAAGCAGTTTTTGAGCTCTTGCACGACAAGCGGGCCTACCGGGCCATGCAAAATGAAGATGAGGCCCTCTTTGGCGACGGGCACGCCGCCGAACGGATCCTAGCCGCCCTACAACAGCATTATGGATAGCATAAAGCCCCCGGGGATCCGGGGGCTTTGCTTATCCTTGTAGGATTTGTTGAACAATGGCTTTCATGTCGGCCGGGGCGACCTCGGCTTGGGATTGGGGCTGATTGGTGAAGAGTTCTTGCACCCCCGCGGTGAGGGGGGCGGCATCAAATTCGGCCAGTTGTTTGATCGCCGTTAACCCGGAGCTGACCGGGGCCGGGCTGATGGCATCCAACACCGTTTCGGGGAACTTGTACGGGCTGGCCGTTGCCAAGACCACGCACGGCCGCTGGTCGCCGGTGACTTGTTGGTATTGGCGGGCCACGAACGATCCCACGGCGGTGTGCGGATCAATCAGGTAATTATCAGCGTCAAAGACCCGCTTGATTTCGGCTTGCAGCTGCATGGGGGTGGCATAACCAGCGGCAAAAGTTGTTGTTAAACGCTGATGCACCTCAGCTGGCACGGTATAGTGACCGGTGGTTTGCAATTGGTTCATCAGTTGAGCCACCAGATCGGCGTCGTGGTCGCTGACGTCGAACAGCAAGCGTTCTAAGTTAGAGGAGACCAAAATGTCCATCGATGGTGAATTCGTGACGTAAAATTCGCGGCGCTTATCGTAGGTCCCAGTGGCAAAAAAGTCGGTTAAGACATTGTTGGCATTGGAAGCACAAATCAGCTTCCCGACCGGCAGCCCCAATTTTTTCGCGTAGTACCCAGCTAGGATGTCACCGAAGTTTCCAGTCGGGACGGCAAAGTTGACCAAGTCCCCGCTTTGAATTTCTTGGCGTTGCAATAATTGCCCGTAGGCGGCAAAGTAGTAGGCAATTTGCGGGATTAAGCGGCCAACGTTCATCGAGTTGGCGGACGAAAATTGTTGCTGGCGGGCAGCTAATTCGTGGGCCAGGGCGTGGTCGCTAAAAAGCTGCTTGACCGTCGTCTGGGCTTGATCGAAGTTGCCAGTTACGGCGACGACGTGCAGGTTGGCCCCGGCTTGGCCCAGCATTTGGGCTTTTTGGACCGGGCTGATCCCGTCGCGCGGGTAAAAGACGATCACTTGCGTCCCGGCCACGTTTTGAAAGCCACGCAGGGCTGCCGTACCGGTATCACCAGAGGTGGCCGTTAAAATGATCGTTTCGCTGTCTTCCCCAGTTTGGGCCTTGGCCAGTTGCAGCAGTTGCGGTAAGGCCTGCAAGGCGACGTCTTTGAAGGCCAGGGTCGGGCCGTGGAACAGTTCTAAATAATAGTTGCCCCCGTGGCGCGCGGAAAGCGGGGTAATTTGTTGGTCATCCCATTGCGCGCCATACGCGCGTTGTACGGCCCCTGGCAAGGCGGCTAAATCGGGGAAAAACCAGGTTAAAACTTGCTGGGCAATGGCCTGGTAGGGCTGGGTAGTAAACGGGGCTAAATCATAGCTGGGCTGGGGAAACGTGCTGGGGACAAAGAGGCCACCATCCGGGGCCAAGCCCTTGATAATGGCAGCCGCGCTCGTTACGGGCTGGGCTTGCGGGTCACGGGTACTGCGGTAATTCATTTGATAGATCCTCCTTAGGCCAATTTTTCTGGTTACTTTTGCTTTATTATACCCCATTTGGCCAGGTTTCTGTGGTAAACTTTAAAAAATGATGAGAAGAAATTAATCGTAATTTTAAAGAAAGGATGGGGAAGACAGGATGGAGGAAATTAAATTAGGGATGGTTGGCCTCGGTACGGTCGGCAGCGGAGTGTTGGAAATGGTCCAGAAGCACGCGGCGAAGATTTCCGCGGTGACGGGGCGCAAATTGGCCTTAAAGACGGTGGTCGTGCGCAATTTGGCCAAACACGCGGCGGTCGCCCAGCAGGTGCACCTGACGACGGATCTGAATGAAATCTTGACGGACCCTGAAATTCAAATCGTGGTGGAAGTCATGGGCGGAATTCACCCCGCCAAGGAAGTCATTACCCAGTTATTAACCGCCCATAAGCATGTGGTGACGGCCAATAAAGATTTGATCGCTACGGAAGGGGCCGAATTGATCGAGCTGGCGCGCGCCAATCACTGTGACCTCTTGTACGAAGCCAGTGTGGCCGGGGGGATCCCGATTTTGCGGACGATTGCCGACAGTTTTGCCGCTGACCAGATTACTGAGGTGAAGGGGATTGTCAACGGGACGACCAATTACATTTTGACCCAGATGGCCCAACAACATTGGTCATACGAACAGGCCCTGCAAAAAGCCCAGGAATTGGGCTTTGCCGAAGCCGATCCGACCAACGATGTCAAGGGCAAGGATGCCGCCTACAAGATGGTGATCCTCAGCCAGTTCTCCTTTGGGACCCGGGTCCCAGTGGCGGCCGTGGCAACCGAAGGAATCGACCAGGTGGCTGCCCAAGACGTGGCGCAAGCGGCGGCCTTTGGCTATACGATTAAACTGGTGGGGGTGGCCCGCTTAGCCGGGGACGGTTTGTTTGTTGAGGTTGCGCCGGCCCTGGTAAACCGCCACCACCCCTTAGCTGAAGTCAATAATGAGAATAACGCGGTGATGGTCAGGGGCCAAGCCGTCGGTGATACGCTCTTTTACGGTCCCGGGGCCGGGGGCTTGCCGACGGCGAATAGTGTCTTATCCGACATTACCACGGTCATGAAGAATATGATTTTAAAGACAAACGGCAATTCCTTTAACCGCTATTCTAAGCAATTGACCTTAGCGGAGTCAGCGGCGGTGAAGGACCGCTATTACTTGGCGTTGACTTTGCCGGACCAACCCGGGGAAATGCAAAAACTGACCACGGAGATGGCCAAACTCAACGCCAGCTTCTCACAGATCGTGCAACAAGCCGGCCAGAATGGCCAAGCCCGGGTGATGATCATTACCCACGAAATGAGCAAGGCGCAATTGGCCCAATTGCAAGCCGCCCTGGCGGCCTTGAAGACCGCTACGTTGCACTGTGCTTACCGGGTAATTGAGTAAAGGGGACGATGGCAATGCAAATTAAGGTACCAGCTTCTTCAGCTAATCTGGGGCCGGGCTTTGATTCAATTGGCCTGGCGGTCGATCGGTACTTAAAAGTAACGGTCTTAGAGCCGACTGAGACGTGGGCGGTGGACCATGACTTGCCTCAGGTCAGCCATGGGGCGACAAACATGATTGTGCAAGCTGCGTTGCAACTAACGCCCGCCTTGCCCCCGCACCATCTCTTGGTGCAAAATGAAATTCCGCTTTCCCACGGCCTCGGCTCGTCTTCCGCGGCGATTGTAGCCGGAATCGAATTGGCCAATCAGCTGGCCGACCTCCAACTGACCCCGCTGGCTAAAGTTCAGCATGCGGCCAGATTGGAGGGACACCCGGATAATGTGGCGCCGGCCATTTTAGGCGGGGTGGTCGTTGGCACCAGCCTGGCCGAAAAATTTGTGGCTGTTCAGGCCCCGGTGCCGCCGGTCGCCTTAGTGGCCTACATCCCGAAGTACAACCTGGCTACGAAGGCGGCCCGGGCGGCCTTGCCAGCGCACTTAGCTTTTGGCGTGGCCACACATGCCAGTGCGATTGCTAATACTTTAGTGGCGGCGTTGTTTGCCCAGCGTTACGATTTAGTGGGGCCCTTGATGGAGGCGGATCAATTCCACGAACCGGCCCGGGCGGCATTGGTGCCAGAGTTAGCCCAGTTGCGTGAAATTGGACACCAAGTTGGCGCGGTGGCGACCTACCTCAGTGGGGCCGGGCCAACCGTGATGACCCTGTTGAAACCGACCCGGGTGGCGGCCTTTCAAAATCATGTGCGGCAAGCCGGCTTGCCGGGCCAGGTCTGGCAGTTGCAAGTCGACCAAACTGGGGTCCAAGTGGTGAATTAAAAAGTGAAAAATCAGGGGCTGGAAGAAGGTAAGGCTTTTTTCCAGCCTTTTTAGCTGCCCAAAAAGCAAAAAAATTTTTCAGCCGTGCCCGCCAATTTTCTGAAAACGTAGAAGGGTTAATATTCATATTACTTTCACCTGATAGTTTGAACCTTCAAAATATTGATAAATCAGGTTTTGATTAATAAAAAATCGCCAAATTAGTTTGACAACCAAAATACTTTTTGCATATAATTCGACCATCGGATATTTTGATACTCGAAATACTTTTGCGAAGTGAGGTGCAAGCTGTGCCAGTGATGACAGCCCAAGAAGTGATGGACTTGATTCCCAATCGGTATCCGATTTGTTATATCGATGCGGTTGAGGAATTGGTGGCCGATCAGCGCATCGTGGCCAAGAAAAACGTCACGATCAACGAACAATTCTTTCAAGGGCATTTTCCCGATAATCCGGTCATGCCAGGGGTTTTGATCATTGAGACCCTCGCCCAAGCGGCGTCGATTTTAATCCTCAAGTCGCCCCAATTTTATAAAAAGACCGCCTACCTCGGTGCGATTCACAACGCCCGGTTCCGGCAGATGGTCCGGCCGGGCGATGTGTTGACTTTGACGATTGAAATGGAAAAGGTCCGGGCCAACATGGGAATGGTCGATGCCGTTGCGACAGTGGCCGGACAGCGGGTCTGCACGGCCAAGTTGGTCTTTTTTGTTGCCGAGCGGCAAGCCAAGCTTTAGCGGCGGTTCGGTTTATAATGTATTTTGGAAATCAAATTATTTGAGCAATCAAAGAATTGAAAGGGGAATGCATTATGAACGAAAGTCGGGACTACCAAGCAATCAATCAAGCTTTGATCAAAGTTTACAGTGGGATCATGTGGATTGAAGAACATGAATTGCGTAAGAGTACCTTCGCCGATTTGACGATTAAGGAAATGCACGCAATTGATGCCATCAGCATGTACGACCACCAAACGGCTTCTGCGGTCGCGAAGAAATTACACTTAACGCCGGGGACGATGACGGCCACGGCCGATCGCCTGACCAAAAAGGGATATGTCAAACGGGTGCGTGATGAGCAGGATCGTCGGATTGTGCGCTTGTATTTGACCAAGAAGGGCCGCGTCCTCTACCGGGCGCACCGGGCCTTTCACAATATGATGGTGGCCCAATTTTTGGATGGAATGACCGATGAAGAAATGAAGACCGTGCGCAAAGCGTTACGAAACTTGGAAAACTTTGTTGATGAACATGCCTAACATGACAGCACAAAATTTACGAATTGTCGCCACCGGTCGCGCTACCCCCGAGCGGGTGGTCACCAACCAAGCGTTAACGGCTTGGTTGGACACCAGTGACGAATGGATTACCACGCGGACCGGGATTGCCCAGCGCTACATCAGTACGGGTGAAACCACGGTCGACTTAGCCACGCAAGCCGCGCAACAGGCCTTAGGGCGCGCCAAGTGGGCGGCGGCGACGTTGGATTTGATTATTGTGGCCACGATGACGCCTGCGACTTTGATGCCTTCCACGGCGGCCGCCGTGCAGGGGCGCTTAAAGGCGGGGCGGGCAACGGGCTTTGATTTGTCAGCGGCTTGTGCGGGGTTTATTACCGCCATGACGGTGGCTAATCAAATGATGGTCAATCCAGCCTTTCACCGGGTCCTGGTGATTGGGGCCGATACGATGTCCACCTTGGTGGACTGGCATGATCGCGCCACGGCCGTCTTATTTGGCGACGGGGCGGGGGCTGTCTTGCTCGAACGCACGCCCGCGGCTGGGCCGTGGGGGATGTGCTTGACTACGGATGGTGAGTTGGGCGCCTACTTGACGGCCGGAAAGCAACAGGGCCAATGGGCGACCTTGCCCCATCCGCTGCCGACGTTGGCCCCGCTGACGATGAATGGCCGGGCGGTCTACAAATTTGCGACCCATCGCGTGCCTGAAGCGATTGAACAAGCGGTGGCGCAAGTGGGATTGGCACCAGCCCAAATTGACCATTTCTTGTTGCACCAGGCCAACGCCCGGATTATTGCCCAAGTTGCCAAGCGCTTGGGGCAGCCGGCGGCCAAGTTCCCGTTGAATATCGACCGCTATGGCAACACCGCAGCTGCCAGCGAACCGATCTTGTTGGATGAATGTATCCAAACGAGGCGTTTGCTGCGGGGGGACCGCTTAGTCTTGAGCGGCTTTGGTGGTGGGCTGAGTACCGCGACGATTGTAATGCAGTATTAAAAAATTAAAACAGTAACCAATTGGAGGAAATTAAGATGACGAAAGAAGAAATTTTTGCAACGGTTCAAGCAATTGCGGCTGAAGAATTGGACATTGACCAAGCCAAGGTAACCTTGGATGCCAAGATCAAGGACGATTTAAACGCCGATTCCCTCGACGTCTTTGAAATCATGAACGAATTGGAAGACAAGTTTGAAATTGAATTGGACGTGGACGAAGGGGTCACGACGATCCAAGACGTGGTCGACTTTGTGGCCAAGCAATTAGCGGCGAAGTAATGAAGACGGCGCTTTTATTTAGTGGCCAAGGCGCCCAGCAAAAGGGAATGGGGATCGACCTGATGGCAGATCCCCTTTTTGCTAGCACGATTCAAGC
>LHCFJ04200__coassemble_376_pt1 | contig 13763 bp, 7 predicted proteins | sample LHCFJ04200__metabat2_low_PE_008 | metagenome-assembled genome bin LHCFJ04200 | reverse complement strand
ACTTCCCTGTCGCATTGCTTGGTGTTTCCGTCAGGTGGTAACCCGCGATTTCCTTGGCACTCGTCGTGTACTCACCACCGTAAACGCCTGTGGCATGTTCATCGTCAGCTAATGGTGTCCCATCCGCCGTTTGGTAGTGCACGGTCACACTTTCCTCATCTGGGGTGTAGACATAGGTCACGTCCGGTGTGTCTGTCGTGTACTTCCCTGTCGCATTGCTTGGCGTTTCCGTCAAGTGATAGCCTGAGATTTCCTTGGTACTCGTCGTGTACTCACCACCGTAAACGCCTGTGGCATGTTCATCGTCAGCTAATGGTGTCCCATCTGCCGTTTGGTAGTGCACGGTCACACTTTCCTCATCCGGTGCGTAAACGTAGATCACATCCGGCGTATTGGTCGTGTACTTCCCGCTTGCATTCGCTGGCGTTTCGATCAAGTGGTAGCCACTAATGCTCTTCGCCGTGGTTTCGTAGCTTTCCCCATACTTACCGACCAGGTTTTGACTGTCGGCTACTGGCTGACCGTCCGTGGTTTGATAGTGGACCTTAACGGTCGCCGCGTTTGGCGTGTAAGTGATCACTACCAGGGTGTCTTGGTTCTTGGCTACCAACTCGTTGCTCGTGGTAACGGCCGTACCGGTTACTTGATCTTGGCTTGGGGTGTAGCCGGTCAGCACGGGGCTGTCCACCGTCGTGTAGTCAGCCGTCGTCCAAAGGCCGTCCCACGTCGTCGTTTGCGTAACCAAATCGGTCATCCCACGTTGGGTCAGGGTTACCGTTTGGACGTTATCGGCTAACGTTTGGCCAGCAGCATCCTTCATCGGTTGGCCAGTCCGGTCCACGTATTGGATCGTTTGGGTGATTTGCTTGGTCCGGCTAACCGTTTCGGTCCGGTGCTTGAGGTGTACCACATAGCTTTGGGTGACTTTATCGTCGTGATCAAGCGTGATTGGCTGACCGCCGGTTTCGTCTCGGACCAATTCATAGCCTTGGTCCACATATTCCTTCAGCCGTTGGGCCGTGGTGTAAGTCAGGGTCTGGTCGCTCTTACCACTCAACTGATCGACTGCTCCCAGGGGTTGCCCGGTATTGTCGTCATAGTAGGTAACCAACGCCGTTTGTTGGTTGGGCGTGTAGGTAACGGTAACCGTCTTGTCGGTATTGTCCCCGTTTACCGTTTCACCGGCCACGGTTGGTTGATCGGCCGTGTAGCCGGCCACCTTCGGGCTATCAACGGCTTGGTAGTGATCAGTTGACCACTCCTGCCACGTCGTCTCCCCGGTTACCAGATCATGGGTCCCGCTCCGGCTGAGCGTGACCGTTTGGTGGTTGTCTGCTAGGGCCGTACCGGTATGATCATGCATTGGCTGCCCGGCTTGATCAACGTAATGGATCGTCTGCTGAATTTTCTTCGTATCTTGCACCGTTGCGGTCTGGTGGGTCAGGTATACCTTGTAGGTGTCATCTCCCAGGGTGTACTTGACCGCCCGGCCGTCATAGCTAACGTGGGCTGGATCCCCCACCACCAGTTGGTAATGTTGATCACCAGTCGTGTAGTACTTCAGCAGGGCTTTGTAGCCCCGGCCCTGCCCATCGGTAAAGTTGATCGGTGAGTTGTAGGCCCCGCTGACGCTGACCGTCGTTAATGTTTCGCCAGTTACCAGGTCGATAAATTCCAACCTTGCCGGCCGCTGCACCGGCGTGTAGGTGACCGTGATCAAGGTGTCTTGATTCTTGGTGACCAGGTCGTTGGTAGAAGTTACCGTTTGCTTTGGAACTTGGGCTTGATCGACGGTGTAGCCGGCCACCACCGGACTATCAACGGCCTGATAGTCAGCACTCGTCCATGCGCCGTCCCACTGGGTCACGCCCGTTGCCAAATCCTTGGTACCGTGCTGTTGGACCGTGATCGTTTGAACGCTATCCGGCAACGTCTGGCCTTGCTCATCCAACATTGGCTGACCATTTTGGTCGACGTAGTGAATCGTCTGGGTGATTTGCTTGGTCCGTTGGTCGTCAACAAGGTGGTGAACCAGGTAAACGAAGTAGTCATTCCCTTCCAACTTGTAGGTCACTGCTTGACCCTTGTAGCTTGTCACACTTGGATCCAGAACGTACGGCGCTTGGTCGCCCTTCGTATACTTATCAAAAAGGGACTGGTAGCTTTGGCCCTGGTCGCTAAAGACAATCGGGGCTTGGTAGTCACCCGTCACTGCCAGTTTTGCCAGCGGTTGGTGAGTCGGAGTCGTGTTGTCGATAAAGGTCAGGGTCGCCGTCTGGGTATCCGGGGCGTAAACGTAGGTCACGTCCGGCGTGTTCGTCGTGTAGATCCCGTTGGCGTTGGCCGGTGTTACCTTCAGGTGGTAGCCTTTGATCTCCTTGGCGCTCGTCTGGTAGCGGTCACCAAAAAGCCCTGGGATCTGATCGTCCTTAGCCAACGGTGTCCCATCCACCGTCTGGTAGTGGACCGTCACAGATTCTTCATCTGGGGCGTAAACGTAGGTCACGTCCGGCGTGTTCGTCGTGTAGATCCCGTTGGCGTTAGCTGGCGTTGTCGTCAGGTGGTAGCCCTCGATCTCCTTGGCGCTCGTCGTGTAATTATTGCCGTAGCTACCCGTTTGCGTTTCGCTCGGCTTTAAATCCTTGCCGTCCGCCGTCCGGTAGTAGGTCGTGACCGTTTCTTGGGTTGGCGCATAAACCACCGTCACTTCAGTATTCTGATCTTGGTCAAACAGTTCATCGCTGCTAGTGACCGTTTCTTTAGCTACTTCGGCCGTGTTTGGCGTGTAGCCGGTTACCGTCGGGCTCAGTACCGCCGGGTGATCACCGCTGGTCCAATCACCGTGCCAAGTCGTCGTCCCCGTTTGTAGGTCCGTAGTCCCGTTTTCCGTGACGGTAACCTTCTGCACTACCGGCAACAAGACTTGCCCGTCGTCGCCCTTCACCGGTTGGTGGTTTTGGTCGACGTAAGTGATCGTCCGGGTAAGCTCTTTGGTCCGCGTAGTGGCTTCCATCTTGTGCTTGAGGTGGATGGTAAAGACTTGGTCCTTATCATCATCATGATCAAAAGTCAGCGCTTGCCCGTTCGTGTTATCAGAGACCTTTTCGTAGCCTTGCTCTGCAAAAGCGGCAATTTGTGCGGGCGTCGTGTAATCGATCGTTGCGTTAGAAACGCCATCCTTGGGTACCGTCAGAATGTTTTCCTCAGTCGTGTCATCGTGATAGATGAACTTCGCGTGTTGCGGGTTGGCCGTGTAGACCACGTTGATCATCACGTTACCGCTGTTGTAATCAACCGTTGTCGCGCCGGTTGCATCTGCCGTCTTATCATCTTGGACGACTGCCGTGTAACCCGGCTGATTTGGCAAGGTCTGCCCCACCAACGTCGTCGTCCCCTGGCCTGGCAACTGGGTGCTCCCCAGCCAGTAGGTCTTTTCACCGGTTACCTGATCGGTCTTTTCGGTGATCGTCACCGTGGTCGTAAACGGGGCTTGAACTTTCGTACCGCCAACGGTGTCGTAGTAGTAGTTTACCGTCTTGGTGATTGTCTTCGGGGTTTCAGTGATCTTGTGAACCAATTCGTACTGAACAATATCACTATCGAAATAGTACTTGGCCACCTGATCAAAGGCCGCCTTCTCGTTTGGCGCGTCGGTCACCCATGTCTTTCCGCCGTTAATGATCCCCGGATTGGTATCACTTGCCGGCGCCAGCTCGTAACCGGCCGGGATCAGCTTCTTAGCTTCATCCGTCAAAGCAAAGTCACTTTTCTTCATCGTGTCTTTGTTGTCGTTATAAGTCTTAGTCAACATTAGCAAGTCAACGTGCTGATCCTTACCCTCTGCATCCTGGTAGTGGTACCGCGCGGTTACAGTCGCCGTCCCTCTGACGGTAATATTAGTCATCGAACCTTCATACGGCACCCGACCGTCCGCGGTCATCACCGTATTAATAGGGCCAACCTTGCCAGCATCATAAGTCACAGTTGGGTCCACCCCGTGCAAGAGGAAGGAGCCAATCATCTCCCGCATTGGAATGTTTGGTAAGTCAACCACAATTGAGCGGATCTTGGACCAATCTTGTACCTGGTCAGCGGTTTTGTAGCCCGTCAAGGAAATTTGTTTGTCAGTAGTATCAGTAGCTGCGGTCGCAAATAGCATCAGTAGCGGACTAGCCGGTGCATTAATGTCTTGGGTTTGGGTGGAGTAGTAAAACTTCACGTCCTTAGCATCGATGTTGCCAGCCGGTACAAACTCTGCTGGGCCCGTGAGCTGAAATTCAAAGCTTTTGTCGCCAGCTTGAGGGAGATTGGTCAATAAGCGCGGATTAATCAACGGCAGGAAGGTATTGTTAGCCACTTTAATTTGGTAAGACATGGCTATGGTCCCCTTATCGTCAGACCGTCCGTGGTTTTCGTAAGCAGAGTTCAAATTCCCCTTACTCATATCTGGCACGTAAAAGGAAGCCGGAACATTGATCGTCCACTTACCGTCACCTAACAAGTACAACGGCCCCGCCAACTTATCATCACCGACTACCGTTGAATCCACCACTTGGGTGTTCGTCAACGGTGTCCGGGGGCTAACCGCGTAAACGGCCCAGGCGTAGTTTCCCGGCTGGGCATCGTTCTTATTGTTAAAGAAGACCGTATCAGTATCTGACCCATAGCCATCCTTATCTGTCTTAAAGTAATAACCAGTCCCGGTGTAATCAATCTTGACCACGGTTTGGGTCTGGCCGTTTTTAGTAACCTGAGTAGTCGTTACTTGCGGCTGAACTCCGTTTTGGGGATTAGCTAACCCTAGTGCTGCATTATATTCTGCACTCGCGGGTAAGACATAGTAAAAAATCGGCTCGTAAATTTGGTTGGTGGCCTTGTCGAGGCTGGCATAACGCAAATTGATCTTCCCAGCCGCCATCGTCCCCGGTCGTTCCGCGTCAGCTGTATCTCGTACTGCCGGGCTTAACTCAGCCCCAACTTTAGCTTTCAAATCCGCTTCGGTGTAGACGGTTTGATTAACCCAATTCGAGTAAATGGTACTAGCATTGAAAATCGGTGACGACACTGAAATAGTCGACTTAAGAATCGTCTGCTTAGTTACCGGGGTCCCATTATCCAAGGTCTTAGCCAAGTGGCCGTATACAATGATCGCATCGGCCTTGTTATTTTGCTTGGTTGGCCCGTAATCGCCACCTAAGTGATACTGCAAAAGCGAGTCCGTCGTGGTCGCCGCCTTCAACAGGTCCGGAGTTAATTCGATTTTGCGAATGGTCTTGCCACTATCATCGGTGACTGCTTCGCCCGCCTTCACCGTACCAGAAACCGTCGAGCTGTCAACTCGCGTATATTTATAAGTGTACGAAGTCGTACCGGCAAGCACGGGGGTCTTAAAGCCGTTCACAAATAACCCATCCGCCAAATCCAGCTGGATGTTGTAGTTATGGTCAAAGTCGTAGACCGATAAGTTACCGAACCCAAAGAAATTGACAATAGCTGGATCATTGGTACTGTCGTCATCTAACAAAAAGGTGGCCGGCCCATTATTACCGTACGCATACAAAGCCATCTTCCCTTCTTGGGGCTTGGGGCTCGCTCCAATGATGTTGGCTGAAAACGGCGTTAGAGGAACGGAGATTTCACTTGCGCCCGTTGGGGTCATCACGGTCTGCTTAATGGTCCCCACCCCATGGTTAGAAGCTAAGGGATTATCCGCGGCAGTGAGGGTGGTGGTATCCGCTGGCATATCCATTACAAAGCCTCCCACCAGGTAATAGCCCTTTCCTTTGACCCAGTCGGTAGTCCAATTTTGTTTCCCGGCTCCCTTGGGCGCAGTAATAATTACATCGTGTCCCGACCCACCCGGTTGGCTGATCGTTGTGCGGTCGCTAAAGGCATTCCGGCGCATCGTCGCCGCTTCATCCAAGGTAAAGTGCGCCGGTACCGGAATTGTGATCACCGTGCCCGAGTTAAGCGCCGAATTTACTAAGGCACTGACCCGGCCATCATTGGAAACCCCATTCGTTTCATTCACTGCCACGAAGAAAGTTTGGGTCTTATTCACCGGAATCCGGGTCACATTGGCCCCCTCATACCCCGTTAAGGTTACGTCACTGGGCTTCCAAGTTGGCCGAATGATTTGCCACAATGGCAAACTCGGCATTTGTTCCGTGACCCCATTGCGCGTCCGTGACCACTGAATCAAGCGCGCATACGTCCCGACCGGATCAGTATCCGTCATTGGCGTCCGTTGCGCAAGGTAACCATTATTCCGGCTAATGGTAATGGGGAGGGCGTAACTCGCTGCTTGGTTAATTGTATAGATATACTGCAGGCCACCATTAACTGCTTTGACCGTCGTCGTTCCTTGGGCACCTGACAAGGTGGCAGCCCCGCTGAGCTTATCGCGCCCCGGCGCACTATAGGCAGCACTGTTTGGAATCGTAAGCGTGTAGATATCCCCCGGTTGCCCATTAAAGAACAGGCTTAACGTGACCCCGGTATCCGTGCCATCATTGCCGACCGTATTATGACTGATCGTCAGGTGGTCGTCACTATTGGGATCCTTCACCGTGGTCGGGGTGCTGCTGGTCAGCGCCTTGATTTCTTCATCAGTTGCCGTCGGGCCCAAGGTCTTGGTGTAGGTGTCAGGCGTATTAAGGTTGTTATCGGCCGTGGTCGTCGTTGCGGTCGGGCCGGTGGTTGTTGGCGCCGTGGTCGTTACCGCCGTTGCATTGGTTGTTGTAGTCGCGGCGATCGTTGCTTGACTACTACTGCTGACGGTATGATTGGCCGCCGCCATGGTTGCGGTGTTGGCGGTCACACTGGTGGTTGATCCACTGCTAGTCAGGGCTTCCGGTTGAGTCGTTCCTGTTGTACTGTCCGCCGAAGCCTGGGCCACAAAGGTCCCCCCGGCTAACACGGCCCCGATTAAGACCGAGACGACCCCGATTCCTAACTTCCGGACGGCAAAGCGTTGCCGCTGGTCCGCATGGCGGAATTGAGCCATTTTTTGATTGTTCTTGCCAAACATTGCTAATCCTCCCGTTTGCCTTCATCAACCGATTATCTCGTTTGAAACGATCCTACTTTTCAATTGTTTAACAATTATCGTCTTAGATTATATATGTGATAAGTCAAAAATTCCAATCTTAAAGCCGTTATTCTTTAAAATTTTTAAACTAATCAACTAATAAGACAGAAAGCAAAAAACGTCTCGGTGAAACCAGCATCCGCTTTGACGGTCTTCGGCGACCGCCCTATAATAGAAGTTAATCATTTTAAGGGAGCTGATTGAATGTCATTTACAATTACGCCCGCCCAATTAAAGGCTTTCCAAGCCGACTACCAAGCCCAAAGTCAAAACCGGGTCTTGGAACGGGCGGTCACCAAAAACGGGGTCCGCAATGCCAGCTTTGATTGGCACGCCCAAGCCGCCAACGATCCCCACTTTTCAATTGATCTGGCCACCGGCGACGTCAGTGACCAAAAACAATCCGGCCGGTGCTGGATGTTTGCGGCCTTAAACACGATGCGCCACGACATGCAGGCGAAGTTCAACCTGCCGGACAACTTCGAATTATCCCAATCCTACCAGTTCTTCTGGGACAAATTTGAAAAGGCCAACTACTTCTACGAAAACGTGATCAACACGGCTGAACTGCCCCACGACGACCGCAAAGTCGCTTGGCTGATGGCAACCCCGCAACAAGACGGGGGCCAATGGGACATGATGGTGGCCCTGATTGAAAAGTACGGGGTCGTACCGCAAAGCGCGATGCCCGAAACCTACAACTCGTCCAAGTCGCGCGAAATCAACGAAGTCTTGAACCACCAGCTCCGCCACGACGCCGTAATCCTGCGTCAATTGGTCAACGACTACGGGGTTGAAGACGAACGGATCAACCAAACCCGCCAGGAAATGCTCAACCGGGTCTACCGGATGCTGGCCCTGGCCTTTGGCGAACCGGTCCAAAGCTTCGACTTTGAATACCGCGACAAAAAGAGCAAGGAATTCCACCGCGCCGCGAACCTGACGCCACAAGAATTCTTTACCAAGTACGTCGGCTGGGATCTGGACCAATACGTCTCGATCATCCAAGCGCCCACGGCTGATAAGGCCTACCACCAAACCTACACGATTGAGATGCTAGGCAACGTGGTGGGCGGCCGGCCGATCAAGCACTTAAACCTGCCGGTCGATGAATTCAAGGCCCTGGCCATCAAGCAGCTTCAGGGCGGCGAAAGCGTCTGGTTTGGCTCAGATGTTGGGAAGTACTCCGAAACCAAGCTCGGCTTAATGGACCTGAATACGTACCACTACGAAGAACTCTTCAATACCGAACTGACAATGAGCAAGGCCGATATGCTCGACTACGGCCAATCAATGATGACCCACGCGATGGTCTTGACCGGGGTGGACCTGGTCGACGGCCAACCAACCAAGTGGAAGGTTGAAAACTCGTGGGGGAACAAGGTCGGCACCAAGGGTTACTTCGTGATGAGCGATGCCTGGCTGGACCAATACTGCTACCAAATCGTGATCAACAAAAAGTACCTGAGTGAGGAACTGCTGGCCGCTCAAGCCCAAGAACCGCATGTCTTAGCCCCATGGGATCCAATGGGGACGTTGGCTTAACAGACCAGCCGGTGGTCACTAAAACGACCGCGCAAAAAAGCGCGGCCGTTTTTTGATTGGCGCAACAAGCACCCCACTTGCCAAAATGATAAAACCGTGATATTTTCATTAAAAATAACCAATTTAAAATAAGGAGGCGATGGTTGTGCGGCCACGAATCGCAGTACCTGCCGATACCCTCACTGAAGCAACCGAAATTATTAACGAACGGATGGCGCCCTTTGCGCCCAAGCCGATCATCGAAGCAATCGTCAAATCCGGCGGGGCGCCGGTAATCTTTCCCAGCGTCGCCCCGGAAATGGTCGGCGATTACTTGGACCTTTTTGACGGCGTGATCTTTGCCGGTGGCGCCGACGTCGATCCGACCTTTTTTGGCGAAGAACCCCACCAAAAGCTCGGGCCGACCTACCGCAAGCGAGATGAATTTGAAATTGAACTGCTCAAACAAGCGGTTAAAGCCGGCAAGGCGATCTTTGGGATCTGCCGGGGGATGCAAGTGATCAACGCCGGTTTGGGCGGCACCCTCTACCAGGACCTGAGTGAAAATCCGCTTGCCACCATCAAGCACTCCCAGGATGCGCCGGGCAACTTCCCTTCCCACCACCTCACCGTTGAGCCCGACAGCCGGCTCTTTGATTTGATGGGCCACCGCCCCTTCGTCAATTCTCGCCACCACCAGGGGCTGAAAAAAATCGCCCCGGGCGTCAAAGTCGTCGCCAGTGCCGACGATGGCGTGCCCGAAGCGATTGAATCGATCACCGGGAATCAAATTCTCGCCGTCCAGTGGCACCCGGAAAATATGTACAAGCACTACCCCGAATCCCAGCGGCTCTTTGCCGACCTGATCGACCGGGCCCGGGCCGTGCAAGCAAAACGTTAAAGCACCTAAAAAGTCGGTGGCTTGGCAAATTTTGTCAAGCCACCGGCTTTTCTGTTGGAGCGCACTACTTAGTCGCCGGCCAAACTTCCTTGGCCACGTCAATCACCAATTTAATCTTAGCCCACTGCTCAGCTTCCGTCAGTTGGTTACCTTCTTCCGTGGAAGCAAAACCACATTGAGTGCTTAATGCTAAGTGCGCCAGCGGAACGTATTGACTGGCTTCTTTGATCCGCGCCTTGAGCACTTCCGGCTCCTCTAACGCCGGGCGCTTGGAAGTCACCAAGCCCAAGACGACTTCTTTTTCGGCTGGGACCTTCGCCAACGGAGCAAAGTCCCCGGAGCGATCATCATCAAATTCAAGGTAGAAGGCCGCGACGTTCTCTTGAGTCAACAGGTAGTCGGCCACCGGTCCATAGCCCCCCTTGGCCGCCCAAGTGGAATGATAGTTGCCCCGGCACACGTGGGTTGAAACCCGCAGATCGGCGGGCAAGTCCTTGATTGCTGCATTATTGAGCTTCAGGTAGGTGGCTTGCAATGACGCCCGATCAAACCCAGCGCCCGCCATTAAGGACCAGAAATCATCATCCACGACCATCCCCCAAGTACAGTCGTCCAATTTCAGGTCGCGACAGCCGGCTTCATACAGGGCCAAAATCAGGTCTCGGTAAGCCTTAGCCAGATCAACAAAGAGGGCGTCATCGGTCGGGTAGACTTTCCGCAAGGCCGCAACGTTCTCAGGGCCGCGAACCAGTTCCGCATAAAGTTGAGCCGGCGCTGGCAGTGATTGGCGTGGAATCAACGCCGTGCCATCGGTCAAGGTCTTGAGGTACTTAAAGGCCGTCAAATCCGGGTGGCTCCCCGTAAAGGAGATCTTCCCACTTACCTGCGCAGAGTCATTGCGGGTTTCTTCATCATGAAAAAGGTAGCCCCGCGCCTGGGTCGTGTGCTTGATCCCGCCAAAGCCTCAGAAGGTATCCAAGTGCCAGTAGCTGCGACGGAATTCGCCGTCCATGACGACCTTTAAGCCAGCGGCTGCTTCTTTAGCGACTAGGTCCTTGATCGCTGCATCTTCCACCTTGGTCAGGCCCGCCTGATCCAATTCTCCTCGCGCAAATTGTTCGCGCGCTTGCTTTAACGCCGCCGGCCGTAAAAAGGATCCCACAATGTCGTAATGTAATTGAGTGCTCATGCTAACTTCCTGCTTAGAAAACAAAAAAGCCCTAACAGCACATGCTCTGTACTGTTAGGGACGTCAATCAATCATCAACGGGGTACCACCCTAGTTTGCGACCTGGTTGCCTAGCTCACCTTCGTCAGGGCCCGGTTAGACCGGATCCTGCGCCAGTGGTATCGGTTGGCCCCCCGCCAGCAGCTAATCATTCGCCACTGGATTCGCTCGGAGACCATCTTCACAGCTTCTTCCCGGTCGGCTTGCACCATCCCCAACTCGCTCAGCGGGCTTCCCCTGCTACTCATCTCTTCTCAGCGATTTTTAATTTAATTGCCATTATACTATAACGATCAGTAAGACCCGTCAACCCCTCGGGGCAAATTTTTCGGCCCGTGCTCAGTGATCCAAATCTGGTTCCCAATTTCCATGGAAAAGGGCCTGGGTCAGTTCGGCCGCCGTCATCGGGTGGTCGTCATCAAAACCCGGGAACTGGCGAATCGCGGTCTGGGCCGCTGCTTGATAACGCTTGGCCCGCCGCAGGGCGTAGGCAGTCAGGGAATCATCCTGGACGTAATTAAGCAGCTTGGCACTCGGTGTCGTCTTCGGATTTTCCACCCGGTCGGCCAGGTCCTCTAAAATTTCTTGGTATTCGGGGCCAAGTTGGAGCTGATTGGCAAAGCGCTCCAAGCTTTGCATCATCGCCCGGGCCTTATGCTGGTACTTGGTCGGCGCCGTTGGTTCCTCAGTCGCCACGACCTCATTCATTGCATCAGCGACCGCCAAGACCCGGTCGACTTCATCCCCCTTCAGCGGCGGGGTCATGATAAAGTAGCTAGCCAACAGGCGGATAAAACGTAGGGTGTCGGTGCGAATCCCGACCGAACTGCTCGGGTCCAAATCCAGCATCCGCAACTCCAGGTATTGGACCCCGGTCTGAGGAAGTTGGGTCAGGACTTGATTGCCCTTAAAGCGGACCGCCCCGTGGAATTCATAATCCGAGATCAAAATCCCCTCCTTGACCCCCGCTTCGATTCGGGCGACGTAATCGGCTACGCTGGTGTAGGCGCCACGGAACTTGGTACCAAACCCGTAATGGCTTTGGCGGATACTGCGGATCGAGTGGGGCAGCGCCTGGCCCGGTTCAAAGTAATTGGCTTCGGCCAGCGGGCTGGCGCCGAAGAGATATGTAATTAGCCACCGGTAGCGCATGAACCCCTGGGCCACCACCGTGTAAAGATAATTTTGGACCGCCAGCCGGGAAGGAAAATGGTCACCCAGGGCCTGCTGGACCAGTTCAATTACCTCGTCATTGATACTGAGGTTAATGTGGGCCCCGCACGGAGTCCCCTCTGAATAGCCGTGGCGTTTGGTCCATTCCTTCAAATAGGCTTCCTTGGCTGGGCCCATCTTGGCAAACTGCAGTTGCCGCTTGTCGGCCGGCAGCTTGGGCGGCATCGACAAGGGCCACAGCAATTCGCCCGGCGCCAAGGCCGACCGTAAGACGTTGTTGATCGCATACAGGTAATGCATCGCATCCAGCGAGTGGCGGGCTGCCGGGGTAACAACTTCCGACATTGTTTCGAGGTAGTCATTGGTGATCCACGGGTTGGTCTTTTCATCACCGATCGCGGCCGGGTACGGCTCCTGACTTAATTGCCCGGTGTCGTCGACGCGTTGCATTTCAATTTCCAAGCCCATTTTAAAGTTCGAAGTCTTGGCCACGGCGCCCCGCTCAAAGATTAATTGACCGACTTTACTAAACATAATGCTCAGCCCCTTTCCATGAGTCGTTTCTAATTTTTCACTTATTGTATTATAATTTTACAAAATTGACAATTAAAAAACCGCCTTTCCCCAAAGGAAACGACGGTCGGTAACATGGCTGTTAAGGGCGTCCCGCCAGCCAGTCAACCAAGCAGGCTTGGTAGCGGGCCGGCTGATCGTAAAAGACCATGTGGCGCGCGGCGCTAAATTTTTCCCAGCGGGCCTGCGGCAGGCCGGTTGCTAATTGCTGGGCCACTGCATCCGTACACAGATCGTGGTCACCATTAATCACCAGGGCCGGCAGGTTGAGCTGGGACAAGCGGGCGGTGACGTCGTAATCGCGCAGGTTGCCGGTCGGGGTAAATTCATTGGGCCCCCACGCGGTCTGGTAGGCGACCTGCCCGCCACGCTTGGGCCGTTGCAAGGAAGTAGGCATCGCCGCGTGGACCGGCTCCAAGGCGTGAGCTGCCATAAAATCCGTCAGCGCTGCTTGGTAAGCCGGGCTGGTGTAATCACCGCTGGCCTCCGCCTGGGCGATCGCCGCCTGTTGCGCGGGGGGCAGCTGGCTGATCAGGCCGTGGACGGCTTGCCCCCACAACCGCGCCGAAGCCAGGGTACTGGAGAGGATCACACTTTGGACCCCGGTCGTGGTGGGCTGCAGTAAGTGCAGGAGCGCCAACATGCCACCCCAGGATTGACCCAGCAGGTGGATTTTGGCTAAATGCAGCTGGGCGCGCAGGTTAGCCAATTCCGCCAGCCAAGTCTGGGCCGTGTAAACCGCCGGCAAGTCGTCAACCAGGCTAGACTGGCCACAGCCGACTTGGTCGTACATAATCAACTGGCGCTTGGTGGCGGCCGCTAAGGGATCAAGCAACTCAAAATAATTGTGACTCGAGCCCGGCCCGCCGTGTAATAACACCAGTGGCGCCAGCCCGTGGTCCTCGCCCACGATCCGCACGTAGGTCGTCAGCGGCCCAAAGGGCAAGTAGCGTTCTTCAATTTTCATGGGTTCACTCCCTTACTTGCTAAGCTTTAAAGACGGGATGCCTACTTAGCTTTTAAAAAAGTCAAGGCAACGCGATCTTCAGCCATACTCTGCTTTAAGAGGGTTAAGAAGTGATCATCAATCAGCGCTTGTGATGGTTCAGCCTTAATCACTACATTATTATCTTGTTTATTTAAATCTTTTTTCGGAATCATTTGGCCCACGTTCCTTTTCATCCCCAGCTAGATTGTAGCGGGTAAATACATCAAAGGCAAAAAAGACGGCCACGCAAGCGTGGTCGCCTTTTTTCGGGTTGGGCTAAGACTAC
>LHCFJ04200__coassemble_296_pt1 | contig 19822 bp, 22 predicted proteins | sample LHCFJ04200__metabat2_low_PE_008 | metagenome-assembled genome bin LHCFJ04200 | reverse complement strand
TCCTTCAAGGATACTTCTGAGCGCTATTCTGCTAAATACGGTCTATTATGCCGTGCTTACTGTTAATTAATATTGACCTAGCATTACTTTTGCTTTTGGTCTTCGAGCATTTGCACGATCTTTTCCAGCGATTCTTCGGCGCTGACGTGAGCCGGTGCTTCGGGTTCTTCTTCCTTCTTTGGCATTGCCTTGTTAATGGCCTTCACCAGTAAGAAGACAACGAAGGCGATGATCAAGAAGTTAATGACCGAGTTCAAGAAGAGCCCGTATTTGAAGTGGGCGTCGCCAACGGAGAGAACCAAGTTTGACAGGTCGATCTTCCCCAGGAAAATCCCGATCAACGGGTTGATCAAGTTTGCTACCAAGGATTTTACGATCGCCGTGAAGGCCGAACCAATGATAACCCCAACGGCCAGGTCCATCACATTCCCGCGACTGATAAATTCTTTGAATTCTTTGATCACAATATAAACGTCCTTTCTTCCAGTTTGCTAAACAGTCATTAACCATTATACGGGGAAAATCGCGCTTGAAAAGATAAATTTTCTGATCATTTGATTAATAAGGGGCAAAATTTAAAACTTTTATTAAAAAAAGACGGTTCCCCGTAGGGTTCCGCCTTTTTAAAGTTTTTTTAAGCAAATTAGCCTTGCAGCTTGGCCATCCCGGCCGTGGCAATTTCCTTTAAGGTCTTGGCTGAAGCGGCCATGGCCTTGGTTTCCCGTTCGTCCAGTGGGACTTCGATTACCCGGTCGATCCCTTGGGCGTTGATAACGGCTGGCGTCCCGATGTAGATGTCGTCTAAGCCGTATTCACCGTTCATTGGGGCCGCAATTGGCAGCACGGCGTTTTCGTCCCGCAAGATGGCGCGGGAAATCCGCATCAGGGCTGTAGCAACCCCGTAGTAAGTAGCGCCCTTGCGGTTGATGATTTCGTAAGCCTTGTGGCGCACTTCGTCTTCGATTTGGAGCAGTTCGTCCATCGAAACGCCGGCTTCCTTGGCCATGTCCAAGAGCGGCTTGCCACCGATCGTCGCGCTGGAGTAAGCGGCGAATTCCGTGTCACCGTGTTCACCCAAGATGTTGGCCATCACGTCAACTGGGCTGACGTTGAACTTCTTGGCCAAAGCAACCCGCAGCCGGGCGGAGTCTAAGGACGTCCCGGAGCTGATTACCTTGTGCTTCGGGAAGCCGGAGAACTTTTGCGCGGCGTACGTCAGGATGTCCACTGGGTTAGCTGCCACCAGGATGATCCCGTCAAAGCCCGAAGCCTTGATTGGTTCGATGATTGACTTCATGATCTTCATGTTCTTGTCAACCAGGTCCAACCGGGTTTCACCCGGCTTTTGTGGGGCCCCGGCCGTAATTACGACCAGGTCGGCATCCTTGCAAGTGTCGTAATCAGCGGCGTAAACCAGCTTTGGCGCCGTAAATGGCGTAGCGTCTTCGAGGTCTAAGGCGTCCCCTTCCGTGCGTTCCTTGGACAGGTCGATGATGGCAAATTCTTCGGCCAACCCTTGTTGCACCATGGCGTAAGCGTAACTGGAACCAACGGCCCCGTCACCGACTAAGACAACTTTTTGGTGATTCTTAGACATAAGATAATACACTCTCTTTCTGTGTGACTTTTGCGGAGGTCCTCCTCCATCGCGAAAACTATTATATCATGCTCTTTCTCACAATGTTAGAAAAATCGCGAATTTTTTCACAATATAGAAAGCGTTTTCTTCTTGTTCTTTTGCAAATGAAAGGGGTTGGTCTTTTAATTTTTCACAATATTAAGTTTGTGATATCATTAGCGACCCAGTCCGCCGATCCCGCAGACGACAATTAAGCCCAACAGCAAAAACGGCCATAACAGCACTTTGAGCAGGATTGCCGCAATTAGTAAGAATAGAAACACGCCACAGAGCCAGAGGGAGAATTTAAAAAGTTTCCAAAGTAACCAGAGACCAATAACGAGAAAAAGCAGGGTCATTAAAAAAACCACCTTTCAGAAGCATAAAATTATGGTAAAATATCAGCTTAAGCTACGCATAGTCTTTGGCACGATGCCAAGGGTATGGTAGAATTAACACATTGTAAGGGCGCAGTGCCCTTGAATCAGTTGAGGAGGTGATTACCATTTTAAATCGGACCAAACAGTTTATGCGGGATAACGATCTGACGTATAAGAAGGAATATATTCGCCCGATGATGACACCGGAACACGTCTACATCTTCCGGTTTGGTAAGCATAAACTTAACAACCGGGTAATCATTCGATACTCCCACACGTGGACGGGTCGATTGAAGATTAATGAGATTGACGTCCGACTCCACCACCAGCACCACCCGCGGATTTTTAAGACCGAGCGCGATTTGATCATTTACTTGACCAACCATTTGGAAAAGAAGCGCCAACAAGCGGGGGATGCCAAGCAGAATGAGGCCCCAGCCACGCCAGTTGAACACCCGGCGTCGGAATAAGGCCATCATACTAAATTTCAGGGGCCGCGGCAAAGCGATTTGTCGGGGTCTTTTCGTTTTTTTAAGAACTGTGACAGCGGAGGAAATAAGATGGAGCAGTGGACAGAAATTATCGTTGAAACCAGTACGGCGGCCGTGGAAGCCGTCGCTTACCAACTAACCAACCACGGGGCCGCCGGGGTGAAGATTGATGACGCCGCCGACTTTGCGCAGCTGACCAGCCAACCCGACCAGTATGGCGCGATCATTGATCCCTTCAGCTTACCCCACCGGCAAAGCGGCGCGGCGGTGACGGGGTACTTTGCGCCGACGACCTTTGTCCCAGAAATTCTGCCGGAAATTGAAGCGGCCGTGCGGCAGTTAGCCGACTTTGGCTTGGATCCGGCGCCGGGGACGGTCACGGTGCACCAATTGGAAAATGACGATTGGGCCTTGGCCTGGCAAAAGTATTACCACCCGATCCGACTCAGCCGGCAGCTGACGATCGTGCCGGCCTGGGCCGAGTACCAACCGACCAGCCCGGATGAAAAACTGTTGGTCTTGGATCCGGGGATGGCCTTTGGGACCGGGACCCACCCGACGACCAAGCTGATGCTCCAAGCCCTGGAAATGACGCTGCGCGGGGGCGAAAGCTTGCTGGATGTCGGCACCGGTTCGGGGGTCTTGAGTATTGCCGCCAAGCAATTAGGGGCCGGGGCGGTGCAAGCCTTTGACCTGGATCCGGTGGCGGTGGCCTCAGCTAAAAAGAACCTGGCCTTAAACCCGGTGGCCGCGGACGTGCAAGTGGCGCAAAACAGCCTCTTAGACGGGATCAACACCCAAGTGGACGTGGTGGTCGCCAACATTTTGGCGGAAATCATCCTGCCCTTGATTCCCCAAGCGCTGGCCAACCTTAAGCCGGGCGGGGCCTTTTTGACCTCCGGCATTATTAAGGATAAGTTTGAAACGGTCAAACAAGCCCAAGAGGCCGCGGGCTTTGTGATTGATGAAACCTTGCGGATCAAGGATTGGTATGGGATCATTGCCCACAAGAAGGGGGAAGACGAGTAGTGCAACGTTATTTTTTACCTGAACAAACCGCGACGGACACGCCGCTGGTTCTCCCCGCCACGGTGGCCCACCACTTGGTAACGGTCTTGCGGGCGCAAGTCGGGACGGCCTTAGAAGTCGTGCTGGCGGATCACCAGGCTTACCAAGCCGAGGTCGTCGCCCTGACCCCGGCGACCATCACGCTGAGGGCCCCGCTGACCAGCCAGGTTGAATTACCAGTGACGGTGACTTTGGCCTGTGGTTTACCTAAGACCAAGGAAAAGCCGGAATTGATCGTCCAAAAGGGGACGGAACTGGGTGCTCACCACTTTATCTTCTTTGAAAGTGAACGCTCGGTCAGCCACTGGGACGCCAAAAAGGTCGCGAAGAAATTGGACCGGCTGCAAAAGATTGCCCTGGGGGCGGCGGAACAGTCGCACCGGACCTGGTTGCCAACGGTTGAATACCGGCCTAACCTGGCCGCCGTTTTACAGGAACCTGCTGATCAGCGCCTGGTGGCGTGGGAAGAGTCGGCAAAGCAAGGCGAAGCCGCGGCCTTGACGCAAAGTTTGACCAGCTTGCAAGCGGGTCAACGCATCTTGGCCCTCTTTGGGCCGGAAGGCGGGTTGACCAGCCAGGAAGTCGCGGCGATGACGGCCGCGGGCTTTCAAGCGGTCGGCTTAGGGCCCCGGATTTTGCGCACGGAGACGGCCCCGCTGTACTTTTTGGCGGCGACCTCCTACCAATTGGAACTGCAGGGCAATCTGTGATTTCCCGGCGGGGAACCTGTGCTAAAATAAGAATTATCTAATCGGGCAGATTTGAGGGAATGCGAATGCAAAGAATAAAACAATGGTGGCAAGCAAGTGATCGCCTTGCCATCGTGATCAGTCTGGTAATGGGAATCCTGGTGACGGGGCTGGCAGCGCGCAGTGGGCTCATCAGCCGGGTGCTGATGGTCGGTGGCTTGCTTTTGATCATCAATAGCGGCCTCAGCATTTGGCTGGGTAAGCGCTTGGTAACCAGAAAAAGCGGGATGCTGTTCTGGTTTCCGGGGGCCTACTTGTTAGGGGCGTATCAGTTTGCGCCGCGTTACATGTGGCCCTTTGCCTTAGTGTACTTGGGAATCAGTTACCTGGCTTGGTCAATGTCAAAACCGGACTAAGGGGGGATTGGGATGTCGAAGGTGAAAGAATTAACGCATCAAGATGTCAAAGCGATGGTCGCTGCTTACATGAATGAGGATCACGTGGCCTTGGTCGAGCGGGCCTATCACTTTGCGGCCGTGGCCCATGCCAATCAGGTGCGCAAATCGGGGGAACCCTACATTATTCACCCGATTCAAGTCGCGGGGATCTTAGCGGAGTTGCGGATGGATCCGGAGACGGTGTGTGCGGGCTACATGCACGATATTGTCGAAGATACCGGGGCCACCTTAGGCGACATCCAAGAGCTCTTCGGGCCGACGATTGCGCTAATCGTTGATGGCGATACCAAGATCAGCAAGATTCACTATAAGTCCAATAAGGAACAAATGGCCGAGACCCACCGAAAATTGCTGTTGGCAATGAGCAAGGACATCCGGGTGATGATCGTCAAATTGGCCGACCGGTTGCACAACATGCGCACCTTGCAGCATTTGCGCCCGGACAAGCAACGCCGGATTTCCAACGAAACCTTGGAGATTTACGCCCCGATTGCCGACCGGCTGGGGATCAGCACGATCAAGTGGGAATTAGAGGACCTGTCCTTGCGCTACTTAAACCCGCAACAATACTACCGGATCGTCCACCTGATGAATTCGCGGCGTGACCAGCGGGTCAGCTACATCAACGCGGCGATCGACCAGGTCAAACAATCAATCAGTGACCTGGCCTTAAGCGGGGAAATTGAGATCTACGGGCGGCCCAAACACATTTACTCGGTCTACCGCAAGATGGTGACCCAACACAAACAATTCAGCGAAATCTATGACCTCTTGGCGATTCGGGTCGTGGTGGATTCGATCCGCGATTGTTACGCCGTGCTAGGGGCGATTCACACCAGTTGGAAGCCGATGCCGGGGCGGTTTAAGGATTACATCGCCATGCCGAAAGCCAATGGTTACCAATCCTTACACACGACGGTGATTGGACCCGAAGGACGGCCGCTGGAAATCCAAATCCGGACCCACCAAATGCACGAGGTGGCCGAATACGGGGTGGCCGCCCACTGGGCCTACAAGGAAGGCAAGACGGCTGGCGTGGATCAGACCAGCCGGGATTCCCAAAAGCTCAACATCGTCAAAGAAATCTTGGAACTGCGCCAAGAAAGCAACGGGACCGACGAGTTTATGCAGGGGGTCCAAAGCGACATCTTTGCCGATAAGGTCTACGCCTTTACCCCGAAGGGTGATGCGATCGAAATGCCGAAGGGGGCCGGGCCGCTAGATATGGCCTACCAGATTCACACCGAAGTGGGGAACCATACCACGGGGGCGAAGGTTAACGGGCGGATCGTGCCACTGAATTACGAGATCAAAAACGGGGATATTGTCGATATTTTGACCTCGACGTCTTCGGCTGGCCCGAGCCGTGATTGGCTGGATCTGGTGTCGACCCGGCGGGCCCGCAATAAGATTCGCCAGTTCTTCCGCGCCCACAACCGGGAAGAAAACGTGGAGGAAGGTCACCGGATCATCGAAACCGAGCTGCGTGACAATGGCTTTAATCCGGCCCAATTCATGGTCCCAGACCTGGAGCGCAAGGTCGCCGAGCAGATGCACTACAATTCGATCGATGACCTTTACGCGGCCGTCGGCTTTGGCGATGTCCCACCGCTGGGGGTGTGCAACCGGTTCACCGAAGACGTCCGGAAACAACAAAAGAAGGATCGCCAGCGCCAGGCCGAAAAGGAATTGCTGGAAGAACACAAGACCTTTGATGCCCAACCCGAAAAGAAGAAGCTGCCGACCTCCAATGACCGGATCATTGTCGAAGGGGTCGATAACCTCTTAACTCGGCTCAGCCATTGTTGCAGCCCGATCCCGGGCGATGACATCGTCGGCTACATTACCAAGGGGCGCGGGGTGTCCGTGCACCGGCGGGATTGTCCGAACGTCAAGGCCAGCGAAGCCAGCGGCCAACGGTTAGTATCTGTTTACTGGTCGGATCCGCAGGGCGACCGGACCAACTATAACGCGGATATCGAAGTTCAAGGCTACAACCGCAATGGTTTGTTAAACGATGTGATTCGGGTGGTCAACAATAAGACCCGCTACTTGAATTCGATCAACGGGAAGGTTGACCACAACCGGATGGTCACGATCTCCTTGACCGTTGGGGTGCGGAATTTAAACCACCTGCAATTGATCGAGGATGCCTTGAAGAACGTAGCGGATGTTTACGTAGTCAAGCGGGTCATTCACTAAGCCAAAGTAACGGAGGATAAGAGATGCGAGTAGTATTGCAACGGGTCAACCACGCCCAGGTCACGATTGACGGTCAAGTGGTCGGCAAGATCGGCAAGGGTTACCTCTTGCTAGTCGGCTTTGGGCCGCAAGACACGCCGGCGACCTTGGAATATTTGGCCCACAAGATTGTTAATCTGCGGGTCTTTGAAAGTGAACCCGGCAAGATGAATTTGGGCCTCAAGGACGTCGGTGGGGAAATTTTATCGATCTCCCAGTTTACCCTGTATGCGGACGTGAAAAAGGGCAACCGCCCGGGCTTTTCCAATGCCGCCAAGCCGGCGGTCGCCGAGCCCTTATACCACCAATTTAATGATCTTTTGACCGCCGCCGGCATTCACGTCGAAACTGGCCAGTTTGGGGCTGACATGAAAGTCGAGTTGGAAAACGACGGGCCGGTGACGATTATTTACGAAAAATAAGTAAATTAAAGCGGCCGGAAAAAAGTTTTAAAAATTCAAAAGCGCTAGCAACCACGTTACTGAAAACGTTGATTGCTAGCGCTTTTTGTTGTTGCTACTTACAGTTCTAGCCGAAAAAATGGTTTCTTCTCAGCCGCTAGTATTGCTGTAAAATCTGATCGACGCTCGGCCCGTAGCTTTCGCCAAACAAGATCAAGTGCATGGTCAGGTAGTAGAATTGGTACCACGGCAGGCGGGTTTCAAAGCCCGGTGCTAAGGGCCAGACGCTTTGGTAGCCCTGATAAAAGGCCGGCTCAAACCCGCCAAAAATCGTCGTCATCGCCAGGTCAAACTCGCGGTCGCCAAACAGGGCGTCCGGGTCGATAAGGGTGGGCGTGCCATTACTGGTGAACAAGAAGTTACCGGCCCAGAGGTCGCCGTGTAAGAGGCTGGGCTGGACCGGGTGGATCTGATAATAGTGAGCAAAGGCGGCCACCATCCGCTGGTAGTGCTGGTCGCGCCAGTCATTCCAGACGCCCTGGGCCTTGGCGGCCGCGACTTCCGGGGCCAGGCGTTGGTGGCGGTAAAAATCGCCCCAGTCGGCATTCCAATGATTGTTTTTGGTTAAGACCTTGGTGGTGTGGTCGGTCGCAAAGCCGAACTGGTCGTTGCTGATTTGGTGGAGCCGAGCGACCGCTTGGCCGAGGGCAAACTGATCGCCCGCGCCTTGGTCCAGCCAATTTAAAATCAAGTAGGCGTGATCATCCAGCACCCCGCTGGCCAACGGCTGGGGGACATTAACCGCCTGACTGAGGGCTAACAACCCCGCTTGTTCGTGGGCAAAATAGCTGGCCGGCTGGTGGGGTTGGACCTTGATGAAGTAGGTTTGGGTGGCCGTTTCCAGCCGAAAGGCCAGGTTGATGTCCCCGCCGCGCACCGGCACCACCCGCTGGAAGGGGGCGAAGGGCAATTTTTCAAACCAACTCAACGGTAATTCCATGGCAAGACTCCCTTTCTATTTCCCAGCCCGCACCTGGCAGAAGCGGTTGACCCCCTTGACGATTTGGGTCGCCGCTTGGTCTTGGTAGCGGGCGGATTTAATTTGCTTAAAATCGCGTTTGGTATTAATGTAGCCCATCTCACAGAGAATCGCCGGCTGGGTGTTATCGCGGATCACTAAGAAGTCGCCAAAGTCAATCCCGAGGTTGGCCAAGGGCAGGGGCGTAAGTTCATGGTTGACCAAGGTGGCCAGGGTTTTACTGGCGCCTTGGTGGTAATAGTAGGTGGTCATCCCACTCCCTTCGTTGGCGTGAGGGGAAGAATCAAAGTGAAAGCTGATGAAGGCATCGGCTTTGACCCGTTCGGCGACTTGCGGGCGCGGCTTGAGATCTACGAAGTGATCATCGGTCCGGGTCATGATCACCCGCGCCCCCTGGGCCCGCAGCTTGGCGGCGACGCGCTGCGCCATTTGCAGGGTGTAAGTCTTTTCCATGTATTTGGCTTGTTTACTGTCAGCGACGTGTTCGGCCCCCACGTCGGTCCCCCCGTGGCCGGCGTCGATGACGATCGTGGCTTCACTTAAGGCATTCCCAGGGGCGACTTTGGTTTGGTGGTTGACCCGCCAGGCCGGCGCCCAGACGACCTGGTGATCGCCTAGGAGTAATTTGTACCAGTTATGACTTTGCCCAATCAAACGGACCTTTTCGGTGGCCGCCTGGTGCTTGAGGGGCTGGTAAGTCAGCCCCGGGCCCATCCGTAAGGTCACCGCTTCTTTATGGATGGTAAGCCGATTTTGGGTTGCGATGATGGCAATCAGCAGCAAAGCAAGGCCGATGGGGAGCAAAGTGCTCCACCAGCGGCGGTATTTAATCAATTTCTCCACACGAAATCGCCCCTTTTTGTTTCCTTAAAAATAAGTATGACCGGCTAAAGAAAAAAAGCAACCTTTTTCAAGGCCCCGGCCGGGAAATGTCGGGGAAAAACTTGACTCGGCGCGGGGGAACGAGTAAGGTAAATGAGAATTAAAAATTTTCAGCCACCAGTGAGAAAGCCTGATCGATCCTGCGGGAGTTCAGCGAGCCGGGACGGGTGTAAGCCCGGTATCCACGCAGATCGAGTGACCCTTTTGAGGTGGGCTGCGTCGCCTGGCGACGTTATCCGTGAGTGATACCAAGGTGGTACCGTGCTAGAATGCACCCTTGTGAAAGCAGGGGTGCTTTTTCTTTAGGCCGGGGGCTTGCGGAGCTGTAATAATAGGAGGGAAAAATAATGCGTTACCAACGTCCAAAGGGGACGGCCGACATTTTGCCAACGGACACGGTTAAGTGGCAATACGTGGAAGGCGTCGCCCGGGAATTGTTTAAGACTTACGACTACCAAGAAATCCGGACGCCATTGTTTGAAAGCTATGAGGTCTTTTCACGCTCCGCTGGGGATACGTCCGACGTGGTCACCAAGGAAATGTACGATTTCAACGACAAGGGGGATCGCCACATCGCCTTGCGGCCAGAAGGGACGGCCGGGGTCGTGCGGGCCTTTAACGAAAACAAGCTGTACGGACCGGAATTCCAAAAGCCCTACAAGGTTTACTACCTGGGGCCAATGTTTCGTTACGAACGGCCGCAATCCGGGCGGCAACGCCAATTCCACCAGATCGGGGTGGAAGCCTTTGGCGCCGATAATCCGGCGATCGACGTGGAAGTCATCGCGATGGCCTGCCAATTATTTGCCAAGCTGGGGTTGACCAACCTGCGGGTCGCCATCAATTCCCTGGGGGACCAAACCAGCCGGGCCAACTACCGGCAAGCCCTGATTGATTACTTAAAGCCGCACTATGCTGAATTAAGTGAAGACTCCCAAGCCCGTTTGGAAAAGAACCCGCTGCGGGTCTTGGATTCCAAGGATCCGCGCGACCAGCAGTTCGTGGCTGACGCGCCATCGATTCTGGATTACTTGACGCCGGAAGCCCACGACCGCTTTGAAGCCGTCAAGCAAATGCTCGACGCCTTAGGGATTGATTACGTGGTCGACGCTACGATGGTCCGCGGGCTGGATTACTACAACCACACGATCTTTGAAGTGATGGTTCAAGCCAAATCGCTGGGCCACGGTTACACCACGATCTGTGGTGGGGGCCGTTACAGTGGCCTCGTCGAACAACTCGGGGGCCCTGACTTGGCCGGGGTCGGCTTTGGGATCGGCCTGGAACGGCTGCTCTTATTGTTGGAAGAAGAGGGCGCGGCCTTGCCGACCTTGCCAACGCTGGACCTGTACGTGGTCGGGATTGGCCAAGCAACGAACCTGGTCAGCTTGCAGCTAGTGCAAGCCGCCCGGGCTGCTGGTTTGATTGCCGAACGCGACTACCTGGACCGCAAACCAAAGGCCCAGTTTAAGACGGCGGCTAAGGCCGGGGCCAAGGCGGTCTTAACGGTCGGCGAACGCGAACTGGCCGCCGGCAATGTCCACTTTAAGAATATGGCAACGCAAGAAGAAGTGACCCTGAAGTTGGCGGATGTTTTAGCGGACTTCAAGGGCGTCTACACGGCACAATTGGGGGAATAAACAAATGAAACGGACAAACTACGCTGGCCGGACCAGCGAAGCACAAATCGGCCAAGAAGTCGTCTTAAAGGGCTGGGTCGCCAAGCGGCGCAACCTCGGGGGCTTGATCTTTATTGACCTGCGGGACCGCGAAGGGATCGTCCAACTGGTCTTTAACGAAGAAGACGACCGGGCGGCGTTTGAAGTAGCTAACGAATGTCGCAATGAATACATCATTGAAGTCCGCGGGCTGGTACGGGCCCGGGCCCAAGCCAACCCGGAACTGGCGACGGGGAAGATCGAAGTCGAAGTTAAGGAAGCCAACATCCTGGCCCGCTCCAAGACGCCGGCCTTCGAAATCAAAGATGACGTCGAAGCGGCGGAAGACCTGCGCTTAAAGTACCGCTACTTAGACTTGCGGCGGCCGCAAATGATGAAGAACATGAAGTTGCGCAGCAAGGTGGCCGCGATCGTTCACAGCTACTACGACAGCCACGACTTTATGGATGTGGAAACACCAAACTTGACCCGCTCAACGCCGGAAGGGGCGCGGGACTTCTTGGTGCCATCCCGCTTGTATGACGGGCACTTCTACGCCCTGCCCCAATCACCGCAATTGTTTAAGCAATTGTTGATGGCCGCTGGGGTGGATCGTTACTACCAAATGGCGCGTTGCTTCCGGGACGAAGACTTGCGAGGGGACCGCCAACCGGAATTTACCCAGATTGACACGGAAATGAGCTTCGCCACGGCCGAAGAAATCCAGGAAATGACCGAAGGCTTGATCAAGCAAGTCATGAAGGAAGCCCTGGGGGTCGATGTGCCAACGCCATTCCCCCGTTTGGACTGGCAAGAAGCGATGGACCGCTTTGGTTCCGACAAGCCGGACACCCGCTTTGGGATGGAAATTCACGACCTGTCCGATTTAGTTAAGGACAGCAGCTTTAAGGTCTTTTCTGGCACCGTGGCGGCCGGCAATTACGTCCGCGCGATTGCGGTCCCGGGTGGGGCCGACCACTACTCCCGTAAGGACATTACCAAAAAGGAAGAATACATCAAGCGTTACGGCGCCAAGGGGCTGGCCTGGGTAAAGGTTACGGCCGACGGTTACAACGGGCCGATTGCCAAGTTCTTAACGGATCTGGCCGACCCGATCAACGAACGCTTGGGGGCCAAAGAAGGCGACTTGATTCTTTTCGTGGCCGATACCTTCCACGTGGTTTGTGATGCCCTGGGTTACCTGCGGGAAGCCATCGCCAAGGAAATGGATTTGATTGCGCCAAACCAATGGAACTACCTGTGGGTGGTCAACTGGCCGATGTTTGAATACGACGAAGGCTTTGGCAAGTGGATTGCCGCTCACCACCCCTTCACGATGCTCAAGGAAGAAGACCTTCACTACTTGGAAGAAGGGGAAGACCCACACCAAGCTCACGCCCAATCCTACGATATCATTTTGAACGGGAATGAAATCGGCGGGGGCTCGATCCGGATTCACGATCCAAAGGTCCAAGAAAAGGTCCTAAAGGCACTGGGCTACAGCAAGGAAGAAGCCAACGCCCGCTTTGGCTTCCTCTTGCGGGGGCTGGAAAACGGGATGCCGCCGGAAGGGGGCCTGGCCTTTGGTTTTGACCGCTGGGTAATGCTGTTGGCAGGAGCTGACAACATTCGGGACGTGATCCCGTTCCCGAAGAACTCTAAGGGGATTGAACCAATGACGGCTGCTCCTGGGATGGTTGATCCAGAACAGTTGGAGGAATTGCATCTGACGGTCGCTGCTGAAGCACCCGCGGATGAAGACTAATGCTTAACGAAAACGCCAATCGGTTTGAAACGGATTGGCGTTTTTGTTTCAGGTTTGTTAGAATGAGACCCAACCAGAACGGACGGGAGGAAATACAATGCTGATGCGAGAAATTGAAGCCCAAGACGATGCCGCCCTGGCCCAAATTATTCGCCAGGCGCTGGAGGCTGCAAACCTAGCCCGGCCGGGAACGGCCTATTTTGATCCGGAATTGGAGCACCTGAGTCGCTACTACCAAGCGGCTCCGGACCGGGGCTACGTGGTGGCGGTCAGCGACGACGGGGTCGTGTTGGGGGGCGCCGGGTATGCGCCCTACGCCCCGGCCCAGCAAGTGGCGGAATTGCAAAAAGTGTATCTAACCCCCGCCGCCCGCGGGCGCGGCCTCAGCTACCAATTGCTGCAAGCCGTGGAACAGCGCGCCAAGCAGGCGGGCTTTCGCCACTTGTACTTGGAAACGCACCATACCCTTACGGCCGCGCGCCACGTGTACGAAAAAATGGGCTTCCAAGAATTGCCGGGCCCGATGCAAACGGCCAACCACCAGACGATGGACCGCTTTATGATTAAGGACCTCTAAATTTGGCTGGCTGGTCCCTAAGAAAATTTCAAAAATTTGTTGACTTTCGGGGAGAGGATGCCTAAAATATAGTGCGTAGTGGATAAACCAGAATGATCTGGTATAACAGTACGATTTTAAGCTCGGAGGGAGGGAATTCAATATGTCCAAGACTATCGTTCGGAAGAATGAATCGTTAGACGATGCTCTTCGGCGCTTTAAACGTACGGTTTCACGGAACGGAACGCTTCAAGAATACCGCAAGCGTGAATACTATGAAAAGCCAAGTGTAAAACGCAAGTTGAAGTCTGAAGCGGCACGAAAGCGTAAGAACAAGCGCCGTCGTTACTAATGGCTAAAAGCTCCGGTTCTTTGACCGGGGCTTTTTTCGTATCGAAAGGAAGGCAAGACAATGAGTTTATTAGAGCAATTAACCAAGGATATGGTCGCGGCCATGAAGGCCAAGGATAAGGCAACCTTGAGCGTGGTCCGGATGTTAAAGGCGGCGGTGGCCAACGAAAAGATCAAGCTGGGCCACGATTTAACGCCCGATGAAGCCAACGGGGTCTTGGCGCGTGAATTCAAGCAACGCAAGGAGTCTTTGGCCGAGTTTGAAAAGGCCGGGCGCCAAGACTTGATTGATCAGGTCAAGCACGAATTGGCCGTGGTCGAAAAGTACCTGCCCAAGCAATTAACGCCGGCGGAAGTTTCCCAAGTCGTCAAGGACACAATTGCCCAGGTCCAAGCCACGAGCATGAAGGACTTTGGCAAGGTGATGGGGGCGATCATGCCGAAGGTTAAGGGCAAGGCCGACGGTAAGGTCGTCAACGAAACCGTGAAGAAGTTCTTACAAGGTAAATAAATTTCCCAGCGATCGGGTCTGCCGGTCGCTTTTTTGATCACTGTCGTTTTGGCGGTCAACTGTGCTATAATTTTTTCAGATAATTTAGTAAAAAAGGGGAAAGCTTTTTTTGGCAGCAGCAGAAAAAATAATTGAAATGCAATATGAAATCGATAACCCGCGGGTGCAAATTGCCCTCCTCGGGACGCAGGATCAATACGTCAGCCTGCTCGAAGAGGGGATGGGCATCACGATTCACCCGTTTGGCAATCAATTGAAGCTCAGCGGGCCCGATGAAGCCGTGCATTTAACGCGGGCGATTTTAGACCAGCTGGTGGCCTTGATCGAGCAGGGGATTACGATTGCCAGTACCGATATCATCAGCGCCATGAAGATGGCCCACAAGGGGACGTTAGAATACTTTGCCGACCTGTACCAAGAAAAAATCATCAATGACCGCAAGGGGCGGCCGATTCGGGTGAAGAACTTTGGCCAGCGCCAGTACGTCCACGCGATGAAAAATCACGACGTTACCTTTGGGATCGGCCCGGCCGGGACCGGGAAGACTTACTTGGCCGTAGCGATGGCGGTAGCCGCCCTCAAGCGCGGGGAAGTTGAACGGATTATTTTGACCCGCCCGGCCGTGGAAGCCGGCGAAAGCTTAGGGTTCTTACCCGGTGATTTAAAGGAAAAGGTCGATCCGTACTTGCGGCCAATCTATGATGCCTTAAACTCAATTTTTGGCGCCGACCACACCGAACGCCTGATGGAGCGGGGCGTGATTGAAATTGCGCCGCTGGCCTACATGCGGGGCCGGACCTTGGACAACGCCTTTGTGATCCTCGACGAAGCCCAAAACACCACCAAGGCCCAAATGAAGATGTTCTTAACCCGGCTGGGCTTTGGCGCCAAGATGGTCGTCAATGGCGACGTCTCGCAAATCGACCTGCCGCGGGGGGCCAAGAGTGGCCTCTTGTCGGCCGAACAAATTTTAAAGGACGTCGCGGCGGTCGAGTTTGTCTACTTTCAGGCCGATGACGTGGTTCGCCACCCCGTCGTTGCCAAGATTATCGCGGCTTATGACCGCGCAGAGGGGAAGAATTAATGGAACTGACAATTTATGACCACAGCCAGGGGATGCTGACGGAGCACCAAACGGCCCTGGCCGAAGAACTGTTGGCCCAAGCGGCGGCCAAGTTGGCCTTGCCAGCCAGCGCGGAGTTGTCCTTGACCCTGGTCCGCAATCCGGAAATGAAGGAGCTTAACGCCAAGTACCGCGGCGTGGATCGGGCAACGGACGTGATTTCCTTTGCGATCAACGACGAGGAGGATTTAACCTTGCCGGCGGAATTGCAAGCCGAGTTGCCACTGGACTTGGGGGATTTGTTTATTTCCCTGGATAAGGTCAAGGAACAGGCGCTGTTTTTAGGCCATTCGGCGGACCGCGAATTCGGCTTCTTGCTGGTGCACGGCTTTTTGCACCTTAACGGCTACGACCACGAGACACCGGCCGATGAAGCGGCGATGTTCAGCCTCCAAGAGGCGATCTTAACGGCTTATGGGCTCACCCGCTAAAGCCCCGCAGACCGGCAAAAATCGCCACTTTAGCCAGGCCTTGCGCCACGCCGGGGCCGGGATTTGGGCGGTAATTAAAAATGAGCGCAACATGCGCAGCCACTTGGTATCCGCGGGGGTGGTCGTCGTGGTGGGGCTGGGCTTGCACGTGGATTTAAATACTTGGTGCTGGTTGGCCCTGGCGATTGCGCTGGTCTGGTTTGCTGAATTTTTAAATACGGTGATTGAGGCCCTGGTTAATCTGATTGTTGGCCAACGTTACGATGAAAATGCTAAACTGGCCAAGGATGTGGCTGCGGGGTTGGTCCTGTTAGCTGCGGGCTTGGCGGTGGTGATTGGCCTCTTGGTCTTGGCACCGTACCTCACTGATTTAATATGATAAAGGATGGAAAAGATGACGGAAGAAAAATTTCACTCGGGCTTTGTGGCCCTGATCGGGCGGCCCAACGCGGGCAAGTCGACTTTGATGAACTACGTGGTCGGCCAAAAAGTGGCGATCATGAGCAATGTCGCCCAAACGACGCGCAATAAGATTCAGGGGATCTACACGACCGATCATGCCCAGATTGTCTTTATTGACACCCCGGGGATTCACAAGCCAGTGACCAAGCTGGGTGACTTCATGGAACGTTCGGCGCTGTCGGCCTTGGATGAAGTCGATGCGGTCTTGTTCGTTGTTCCGGCCGACAGTAAAAAGGGGCCGGGGGATGAATTTATCATCGAACGCTTAAAGAAGGTCCACAAGCCGATTTACTTGGTTGTCAATAAGATCGACCTGGTCAACCCCAATGACCTGCCAGACATTGTGGCCCAGTACGAAGGAACTTTAGATTTCAAGGGGATCATCCCGATTTCGGCCTTGCAGGGTAATAACGTCAACCAATTGATCAATGATTTGGTTGCCCAACTGCCGGAAGGGCCGCAATATTACCCGAGTGATCAGATTTCGGACCACCCGGAACGGTTTGTGATTGCCGAAATGATTCGCGAAAAGGTCTTTCATTTGACCCGCCAAGAAGTTCCGCACTCCGTGGCAATTGACGTGACCAGCGTGAAGCGCGAAAGTGAAGACACCGTCCACATCAGCGCCAACATCGTGGTCGAGCGGCCGGGCCAAAAGGGGATTATTATTGGCAAGAAGGGGGCGATGCTCAAGCAAATTGGGCAAAGCGCCCGCCAAGACATCGAACACCTCTTGGGTGATCATGTCTACTTGCAGCTGTGGGTCAAGGTGGTGCCAGGCTGGCGCGACAAGGCTGCCATGCTCAAGGACTACGGCTACCGCAATACCGATTACTAATGATGAGCTGCTAAAGCCGGGGCGCACCCCGGTTTTTCTTATGAATTGAAAGGGGGCGCCGCAATGGCCCGGGTAAATACTGATTTTGAAGGTTTGATTTTATTTCGGCGCGACTACCGCGAACACGATCTGCTGGTGAAGTTTTTGACCCGTAACCTGGGACCGACGATGTTCTTTGTCCGCGGGGCGCGGCGCAAGGGTTCTAAGTTGGCGGCGCCGCTCTTGCCCTTTACGTATGGGACCTACGTCGGCTGGCTGGAAGGGGGCAACTTATCCTACCTGGTCGCCGCGAAAGAAACCCACCAGCTCAAGCACTTGGGGCCAGATCTGACCGCGAATGCTTATGCGACCTACCTGCTCGATTTGGTCGGGGTGGCCTTTGAAGAGGGGCAGGGGATCGGGGCCTGGTATGACCAAATTTTAACCGCGTTGCAATTGCTCGATGCCGGCAAGGCGCCCCAAGTGATCGTCAATGTTTTAGAAGTTCAACTGTTGGGGCGCTTCGGGGTGGCCCCGCGTTGGGATGGCTGCGTAATCTGTGGGCGGCGGGATTTACCACTGGATTACTCGGAGGCGTTTGGGGGCGTCTTATGTCGCGATCACTGGGATCAAGACGAGCACCGCTTGCATCTGCAGCCGAAGGTGGTCAATTACCTGCGCTTGTTTGCCCACTTAAATCTGCAAACGGTCGGGGACGTGAACGTTGACGCGCCAACCCAGCGGGCCCTGCGCTGGGCGCTGGATAAGATTTACGCCGATCAGGTCGGCTTGCACTTAAAGAGCAAGCACTTTCTGGATTCGTTAGCCAGCTGGCAGGATCAATTGACTTTGCCGCCGCGCGAAAATTCGTGAAATCACCCCGGACGATTGACTTTTGGCGGGTAGGCGGGTACTATTAACAACGTATATTTTTGAATATCTGCTGGCGATGACGGGAAGAAGAGATCCATTTCACAGCGAGCGGGAGATTGGTGCAAGCCCGCCGGATTTTCGGAGCACCCCCGAGCTGGAATAATGAAGCTGTTTTGCATAGTGCAAAAAAGCAGGGTGGAACCGCGAGTAATCGTCCCTGCAGCCACGGGCTAACCGTCGCTGCGGGGCTTTTTTACTTTCCATCGGCAGCAGAGTGAAAGGAGAAACAGCATGGCCAAGAAAATGACGGTCCAAGAGATCATCTTTACCCTGGAAAAATACTGGGCAGACCAAGGATGTATGTTGATGCAAGCGTATGACAACGAGAAGGGGGCCGGGACGATGAGTCCGTACACCTTCTTGCGGGCAATCGGGCCCGAACCGTGGAACGCCGCTTACGTCGAACCATCCCGGCGGCCGGCGGACGGCCGTTACGGGGAAAACCCAAACCGGCTTTACCAACACCACCAATTCCAAGTCCTGATGAAGCCTTCGCCGGCCAACATCCAGGAATTATACCTGGGCAGTCTGCGCGAACTGGGGATTGAACCCTTAGAACACGATATTCGCTTCGTGGAAGACAACTGGGAAAACCCTTCAATGGGGTGTGCCGGGGTCGGCTGGGAAGTCTGGCTCGACGGGATGGAAGTGACCCAATTTACCTACTTCCAAGTTGTCGGGGAACTGCAAATGGATCCGGTGGCGGCCGAAGTTACCTACGGCTTGGAACGGCTGGCGGAATACATCCAAAACGTCAACTCGGTTTATGATTTGGAATGGTCCGACGGGGTCTTGTACGGTGACATCTTTAAGGAACCCGAATACGAACACTCCAAGTACGCCTTTGAAGAAAGCAATCAGGACATGCTCTTGGCTGACTTTGACAACTTTGAAAGTGAAGCTAAGCGCTTGATTAAGCTCGGGCTGATCCACCCGGCTTACGACTATGTGCTGAAGTGCAGCCACACCTTTAACCTCTTGGATGCCCGTGGGGCCGTGTCGGTCACGGAACGGGCCGGCTACTTGCACCGGATCCGGATCATGGCCAAGATGATTGCCAAGGCCTTTGTCGAAGAACGGCGTAAGCTCGGCTTCCCACTGATTCACGACGAACAACAGCGCCAAGCAACGGTTGAAAAGTACACTCAGGCGGCCGAAAAAGCGGCGGCCCGGGCTGCCAAGCAAGCCAAGAAAGGAGAAAAGTAATGACGCACTCATACTTGTTAGAAGTCGGCGTAGAAGAAATGCCGGCCCACGTGGTAACCAAGAGTATCGCCCAATTGCACCAACGGGTGGCCAACTTCTTAAAGGAAGAACGGATTGACTTTGCGCAAATCCAAGAGTTTGCGACGCCGCGGCGCTTGGCCTTGCTGATCTCCGGGTTAGCAGACAAGCAACCGGACGTAGATGAAGAAGTCAAGGGCCCGGCCAAAAAGATCGCCTTAGATGCTGATGGTAACTGGACCAAGGCCGCCCAAGGCTTTACCCGCGGCCAAGGGGTCAGCGTTGATGACATTGAATTTAAGGCCGTCAAAGGGGTCGAATACGTCTTTGTCAACAAGCACGTCGCGGGCCAACCAGTGGCCAAGGTCTTGGCCAAGCTGCCGGATGTGATCACGGCGATGAACTTCCCAACCTTGATGAAGTGGGGCAGTTTCAACCTCCAATTTATCCGGCCGATTCGCTGGTTGGTTTCCTTGTTGGATGATCAAGTGGTGCCGTTTAGCATTTTAAACGTGACGGCCGGCCGGACCACCCAGGGGCACCGCTTCCTGGGCCACGCCATTGACATCGCCACGGCGACCGATTACGAAGCCGCCCTCAAGGCCGACTTTGTGATTGCCGACCAAGCCAAGCGCAAGGCCTTGATCCAAGAACAAATTCATGCCTTAGTGGCCGAACACGACTGGGTCTTGGACGAAGACTTGGAACTGCTGGAAGAAGTCAA
>LHCFJ04200__coassemble_218_pt1 | contig 39440 bp, 33 predicted proteins | sample LHCFJ04200__metabat2_low_PE_008 | metagenome-assembled genome bin LHCFJ04200 | reverse complement strand
CGGTCTTAGTGAATTCGGCCTTAAGGTGCCGAACCTGATCGACTTTGATCTGCCGTCCCTCGGCCTGAGCAATCACGACATCAGGGTGGTTGCCCGACAAAATCCGCTGGCATTCCGGGCACGTGCCGTCGGGTTGGCCAGCCACCACGTGTTCACAAAATAAGCGCATCGTCAACCACTGGGCCAGGGCCAGTTTGCCGGACCCACTGGGGCCGACCAACAAATAAGCATGGGCCAATTCACCTTGCGCAATTACCCGTTGCATCCGGGCCAACAATTGCGGCTGTAAAAGTTCTGCTTGAAAAGCCACCATTTCCTCCCGTCTGCTTGCTCACTAGAAATGAATGAATTGATCGACCGGCAACACAAAGACCGTGGCGCCACCGACTTGGACGTTCATCGGCACCGCATTGGCGGCATTGTCAATGTACGCCGATGGGGCCACGAATTGTTCGCGGGTCTTGGCGTTTTCCTTGATAATCGCCAGGGTTTGGTCCACCCGGTCGTCATCGACCACGATCATAAAGGTGGTATTGCCTTCCCGCAAGAAACCCCCCGTAGATTGCAGCTTGGTTGCCCCAATTTTGGCCTTCGCCAGGGCCGCTTGCACCTTGCTGGCATCCTTTGGTTGTACAATTGCCATCAACATTTTCATGGTAATTCCTCCATTCTGCTTTCCGTGTTACAGTCCCAAGCGCGCCTTGATCACAGCCAAGACCGCGGCAACCACTGCCGCTTGGGGTTGGTTGGCATCAACTTTGACAATCCGCGCCGGATGTTGGGCAGCCAATTGATCAAAGGCCGCATGGACGGTTTCGTGAAAGCTCAGGGCTTCTTCATCCAGGCGATTGACTTGATCGGCCCGGTGTTGGGCAATCCGGGCCAAGCCCACGCGCACCGGCAGATCTAAATAAATCGTCAGCTGGGGCATGCAGTTTTCCACGGCATACTGGTTTAATTCCCAAATTTGTGCCATCCCCAGGCCCCGGCCGGCCCCCTGGTAAGCAACGGAACTATCCACGTAGCGATCTGATAAAATAATCTGTCCCGCCGCCAAGGCCGGCTTGAGATCTTCCACAACGTGTTGCCGGCGGGCGGCCGCAAAGAGCAGGGCCTCGGTCCGGGCATCCATTTGCCGGTTGGCATCATCAAACAAGACGGCCCGGATTTGTTCGGCAATGTGGTTGCCACCGGGTTCTCTGGTTTGCATGATCCGCTGGTCGCCCCAACGTTCGGCCAACGTCGCAGCCACCGCCGTCATGACGCTGGTCTTCCCGGCCCCATCCGGTCCTTCAAATGAGATAAAAAAGCCTTGTACTGTCATGTGCACCCCCTAATTTTGGATAACCCCGTCGTTTAGCGTCCCGTGCACGTGCCGTTGCCGCGCCAAATTGTACAAGTACAGGTACTTTTGTTCTTGTAATTTGGTCCGTTCCACCAATTCGGTGTCAACCTGGCTTTCGTACACCGCCTGGGCCGTCTCCTTCGCGTGATCCCAACTGGCCTTAGTTGCATAGATCAACGCTAATAAATCTGCATTCGCTGCCTGCTTCACGTCAGGCGTGCGCTTAAAAAGGCTCATCCTGTCTACATCTCCGTTCGTCCTTGCACCGCCTTAAAGAGGGTTACTTCATCGGTATAATCAATATCGGCCCCCGCTGAGAGTCCGTGGGCCAAGCGGGTTACTTTGATCTGAGCGGGTTTGATTAGCTTCGCCAGGTATTGGGCCGTCGTTTCCCCGTCCAAGGACGCATTGGTCGCAATAATCACTTCGTTGATCTCGGGATGGCTCTTCAAGCGCTCAATCAAGCTGGGAATATTAATATCCATCGGTCCCGTCCCGGCACTAGGGGAAATCGTCCCGTGCAAAACATGGTACAGGCCGTGATATTCATTCATGCGTTCCATAGCCATGATATCCCGCGAGCGTTCCACCACCAGCAGCGTCTTTTGGTCGCGCGAAGCATCCTTACACAAGGGGCAGGGGTCATCTTCCGTAATGTTACCGCAAATCGTGCAATAGTGCAGATCCCGTTTCACCGCAGCCAGGGCACTGGCAAAGTCCTTGACGTCTTCATCCGCCATCCCCAAAGTGTAAAAAGCCAGCCGGGTCGCCGTCTTTTCGCCGATCCCGGGCAGCTTCATATACGAAGCAATCAGCTTGGCAATTGGTTCCGGGTACTGCATTAGAGCCCCAGCCCCTTCGTGTACTTGCCCAACTTGGCTTGGGTAGCTTGATCCACTTGGGCCAAGCCATCATTAACGGCAGCAATTACTAAGTCACTCAGCATTTCTGGATCATCTGGATCTACCGCGGCCGGCTTGATTTGCAGGTCGACTAACTTCTTGTCACCGGTAAAGGTCGCCTTCACCATGTCATCTGGGGCTACCCCAGTAAAAGATTGGGCGGCCAAAGCGGCTTGTTCTTCCATCATCTGCTTTTGCATCTTTTGGGCTTGCTTCATCATTTGTTGCATGTTCATTCCGCGCATCATAATCTTCATCCATCCTTTATCGTTAATTTAGTTGTCTTCAATTTTAATGCCGTCCGCGCCAAATAATTGTTGGGCCTGGGCAATCAAGGGGTCAGCCGGCGGCGTCGGTGCCTTGGGCGCCGCCGCTTTCCCGGCTTGATCGTAATACCCCCGCGAGGTCAAAAATTCCTGGCGAATCGTCGGCCACTTGCCACTCGGGACAAAGGCCACCTGCCGGGCCGTCCCACTGACTTGTTGCAAGGCTTGGCCCAAGGTCGTAGCTAAATCACCACCAGCCGCCTTGGCCAACAAAAAGTCGTTATCGTAGGCGACCACCACCCCGGCGGGACTGGCCGCCACCGGCTTGGCTAAGTTTAACAGGGAATGTTGGGCCGGTGAAAGCAAGCTCAGCGCGTCGCCCCACAGCTCCCGCAAGTTGGCCAGATCCGCCTTAGTGGCGTGATCAAGCACCTGGTAAACCTGCTCAACATTCAAGCGAAACTCCCCGGACCGGCCCCCCGGTTTCTTGGTCGCGGGGCGCGCCGTTGGTTGATTCACCGGCGCCGCGGGCTGAGCTGGCCGGTTCAGTAAGCTCTGAACCTGCTTTTGCAGCTCGGCGATTTGCGCTTGCAGCTGCGCAATTTCGGCCGGTGCCGCCCCCGCTGCCGAACTGGCGGGCCGTTGCTGACTGAGCCGGACCGTGAGCACTTCCAGGTAGACGTCCGGGTGGGTGGTAAACCGCATTTCCTCTTGAATCTCGTTGAGCGTATCGATCATTGTGTATAAGACCTGGGCCGTTGCCGCCTGACTCAACTCCTCAAAGTCCGCCGCCGCTAAACCCGTTGCGGCCAGGGTTAATAAGTCCGGGGATTCTTGGTAGAGCAAGATGTCGCGAATAAAGGAGATCAAGTCTTCAATAAACCGCTGACCGTCCTTGCCTTGCCCCAAGACTTCCGTCATCGTCGCCAACGCTTGAGCACTGTCGCCTTGGGCCACTTGCAAGAAGTACTGCTTGAGCAATTGCTTGGTCACACTACCGGTCACCAACAGGGCATCTTTGAGGGCCAATTGGTTGTCACTAAAGGACAGGGCCTGATCAAGAATGCTCAGGGCATCCCGCATGCCCCCTTCCGCCGCATTAGCAATCACCCACAGCGCCTGTTCATCATAGGCCAAATCCTTTTGGTCCAAGATAAACTTCATCCGCTCAAACGCATCCTGGGCACTGATGCGGTGAAAATCAAACCGCTGCACCCGGGACAGGATCGTCAACGGAATCTTGTGGGGTTCGGTCGTCGCCAGAATAAAGATTACGTTGGCCGGCGGTTCTTCCAATGTCTTCAACAGGGCATTGAAGGCCCCCGTCGACAACATATGCACTTCGTCAATAATGTAGACCTTGTAATCAGCCTGGGTGGGCGCGTACTTAGCCTTATCACGAATGTCGCGGATTTCTTCGACCCCGTTGTTGGAAGCCGCGTCAATTTCGATTACGTCGCCAAGCTGGCCGGCTGTAATGGCCTGACAAGTCGGGCATTCGTTGCATGGCTCACCATCCGTTTGGTGGTGGCAATTAATCGCCTTGGCAAAAATCTTGGCGGCCGAGGTTTTCCCGGTCCCCCGGGGCCCCGCAAAGAGGTAGGCGTGGCTGATCTGGTTGGTAATAATGGCATTTTTTAAGGTGGTGACCACTAATCCTTGCCCCACCACATCACTAAAGCGTTGGGGCCGCCATACCCGGTATAAAGCCTGATAGCTCATCGCAAATTCCTCCCATAATCAATCCTAGCCTGTCTTTGAACGCCCCTTGACGTTCAAAGTTACTCTACCCATTATACTAGCTTTTTGGCTCGTGCGGGAAAATTTACGATCCCGGTAAGAAAAGAAAAAAGGAATGGTGATCGCCACCATTCCCCTGATTTGCATTTCAAGCGCTAACGAAATGCTTCATCACACAATTGGTATTTTAGTTCACTTCAATCAAACCGTACCGGCCATCCTTCCGACGGTAAACAATACTGGTTCCGTTAGTTTCGGAGTCTTCAAAGACAAAGAAATCGTGGCCAAGCATATCCATCTGAAGAACGGCTTCTTCTGAATCCATTGGCTTCAAAGAAATTTGCTTCGTCCGTACAATCTTTAATGGATCCGTAGCCGGTTCATCATCTTGGGTGTTGACGAATTCAAGTCCCTTAAAGCCCTTTTCCCGGGCCTTACGATTTACCTTCGTCTTGTACTTCCGGATTTGCCGCTCAAGCTTGTCGGTTACCAAGTCAATGCTGGCATACATATCGTTGGAAGTTTCTTCTGCCCGTAAGGTTAAGTATGGCAGTGGAATCGTCACTTCAACCTTAAACGTCTTGTCGGTGTACACCTTCAAGTTAACGTGAGCAGTGGCTTCAACGTTGTCCTCAAAGTACTTTTCGAGCTTGCTGATCCGCTTCGTTACATAATCACGGATTGCATCAGTCAAGTCAACGTTTTCTCCGCGAATATTGAATTGTAGCATTGTACCTCTCTCCTTTCAGTACAAGCGATAAGGCTTGCGAAATATCAAGAAAGCCCTTTCCTTGATATCTTACTTATATTATAGAGGAATAATAAAAAATATACAATCATTTCCGGAAATCGTTTTCTTTTTCTTGGAAATTCTCACAAAATTACCGGATTTGCGATCATTTTTGGCAATTTTGGTTGACTTTTGCTCAATTTAATGCACTGTTTAACTGGCCAACACCAAGCCCCGAATTTCCGTGCACCCCACTTGCCACAACAAACTGGCCGCATGGTAAAACGTCCGGCCGGTGGTGTAGACATCATCTACCAAGACCACTGACTGGCCCGCTAAACTTTGGGCCGCCTTCGTCAAGGCAAACGGTTGGGGCGTTGCCAGCCGCGCCGCCCGGTCTTTTTCCGCTTGGCGCCCCTTGCGCTGGCCTTTGACTTTAAGGGCCGCTACCCGGTTTAAAGCCAATAAGCCATTCACCTGGTTAAACCCGCGGGTGGCCATGGTCTCCGTACTGACGGGTACGGTCACAACCAAGGACCCGAGTTGGCCAGCCCGGGCCGTCAATTCCACTTGAAAAACGCGCCGTAGCTGGTAATCGCCCTGAAATTTATAACGGTGCATGAAGTCTTTCATCGCCTGATTATATTGATAGCAAGGCGTCACCGGTACCAAGCGGCCAAATTGATCTTGCCACGCTTGACACTCTGCACACAGCTGGCCCTGCGCACTGGTCCGCCCACACCCCGGACAATGCGGCGCCGGCCAGGGGGCGAAGCTGGCTTGACAGGCCGCGCAAATTACCGGCGGCTGGACATCCCCCCACCGTAGCAATTCGAGCAAAGTGGGCCGCCAGGCCAAATTGCCTCCACACAAACAACATCCCGTCATTGCAACCGCCGTCCTTTCTGGTTGACCAGCCGAATTTGTTTCATCGCTAACACCACATTCCGGGCATACGCGCTCAAAAAGAAGGTTACCTCCCCATCTGGACGGCTGCTGGCCCGGCCTACCCGGCCCGCAATTTGGACCAGGGCCGCCGCCGAAAAGACCGGGTCGTCCGCCCCGAGCACCAGCAAATCAATGGCCGGGAACGTGACTCCGCGTTCCAAAATGGTGGTAGTCACCAAAAACGCCAGCTGGTGGTGCCGCATTTGCAACACCTTGGCTTCCCGTTCGGGATCGGCGGCATGCACGGTCGTAAAGGCCACCGCCGGAAAGTGGTGCCGTAAAACAGCGGCCACCCCCGGTAAATCGGCAACGTGGGGAACGAAAAACAAAAATTCACGTTTCGCTGCCAAGCGTTGACTAATCCAATTCAAGACCGCCGCTGGTAAACGACCCCGTTGGACCTGCTTGCGCCAGTTCCAGACCAACACCGGGTGAATCTGCGGCAGTAAGTGACCGTGGTAGCGCAAGGGCAGGTAACTGATTGATAATTTCCCCTGGCGGACCTGACGCAACAGACGCGCGTCCGGCGTGGCCGTCATTAACAATAAGCCCCCAACCGGTTTTAACGCCTGGTGGGTCGCGTAATGCAGGCCCGGATCCATGGCGTACGGGAACGCATCCACTTCATCCACAATCAGCAGGTCAAAGGCGTGATAAAACCGCAGTAACTGGTGAGTGGTACAAATAGTCAGTTGGCGATAAGCATATGGCTCGCACGCCCCACCATACAGTAGGGGTCAGGGCAAAGTCCCGCTTAAAGCGCGGGTATAATTCCCGACAAACATCAATCCGGGGCGAAGCAATCCCCACGCGTTCCCGGCGCTTTAAAGCCTGTTCAATTGCCGGGTAGGTCATTTCCGTTTTGCCGGCCCCGGTTACCGCCCACAGTAAGTGGTGGGCATGCTTGCCCATTTGTTGTTTGACCACGGCGGCCGCTTGCGCCTGCAAGGGCGACAATTTTCCTTGCCACCGCAGCACCGTCGCCGGCGGCGAAAATTGATTTGGCTCCTTAACATGGTAAAATTTATTTAACGTCGCGACCCGGCCTAAATTCAGGCAGGCCGGACAATAATACTGGGCGTTGGGCAAGGCGACCGCGGCCCGAGCAAAGCGTTGGTTGCACCGCAAACAGCGCACCTGCTGGCCTTCAATTGCCATGGTGGGCAAGACTTCCACTCCCGCTGGTGCGGGCAGGGCCGTTGCCGCTGGGACCAATTCCCGGCGCCCATATAACAATTCAATTTCCACTTTTTCACCCCCTACTTTATATATACGCGAAAAATGCGAATTTACACTTTTTAGGGAGAAATTTTCACACCGGAGGATTTACACCATGAGCCAAGCCCGCCCCTACATTACCATCGCAGCTGATACGACCTATGAGGTCACCATTAAGAAATCGCGCTTCATTTGTTCGTTGGCGCGGGTGACCAATGAAGCGGCCGCCCAGGCTTTCATCAGTCAAATCACCAAGGAGCACCGCAAGGCAACCCATAATTGCTTTGCCTACCTGCTGGGCGAGCACGATCAAATTCAACGCGAAAGTGATAACGGTGAGCCCAGTGGGACCGCGGGCGTCCCGATTCTCGAAGCCTTGAAATTAGAACACCTCCATGACGTCTGTGCCGTCGTCACCCGTTACTTCGGCGGGATCAAGCTCGGGGCCGGGGGATTGATTCGGGCTTACAGCAACACGACGACCGGCGCGATTCACCAAGCCGGCCTAATTAAACGGATCAAGCAGACAACTTTGGATATTACCGTCCCCTACCCCTTGTACGACCAAGTTAACTACTACCTTAATCAAGCCGCCCTGACCCAAACGGCACCGGATTATGCCACCGCCGTCACGGTCCACGTCTTTGTCGATGAAGATCAGGTTGAGGCCCAAATTGCTGCCTTAACCACCCGCTTTAACAACCAGTTGACCATCCAAAAAGGCACCCCGCGCTTCCACGAGGTGCCCCTGACCAATGATGAAAATTAAATTGTTCCCTCGCTGCGGCCCAGTTGCCGCAGTTTTTTTACGCACTGAAGTTGACCCGGAGCCGGAGGATCGACTAAACCAGCGTCTCTAGCCCCCGTAAAACCACCAAGACCAAGCAGAGGCCCAGCAGCCACCAGGTCACCTTGCGTACCCGGGGATTGTGGGCCTGCCACTGCGGCCAGTTTAAGCTCAAGTAGGCGCCCACAATCAGCCCACTACCGCAAATCCCCAACCAGCCAGAATGAAACCAGTTGTCTTCCACAGAAAATGACGCCATTAATAAAATTCCGCCGAGCCCTGCCACAGTCGCCCCAAGTTGTCGTTTCTGCATTTGCTGATCCTTTCTTATTTGCCAAGCAAAAGGGCTGGTAAGAAAAGCGTATTTTCTCCCAGCCCCAGCCGTTATTCGTGTAAGTGATAATTGTAAGTGGAAACAATGATGTTCTGCCGGCTGTTTAACAAGGTCCGCAACCGCAAGGCGGTTTGGTTATGCAAAGCCAGCTGCCACGGGTGCTTCGGCACAAATTGCGGCACCAACACCGTCGTCGAATAGTTCTTGGCCTCCGCGCGTTTGGCAATCACGTCGACAAACCGCAGGGTCGGCGTTGCAATCGACCGGTAAGACGAGTGAATGTCAACAAACCGGACATCCGGGTATTCGGCCTTAAATTCATTGGCCGTTTTGTGTTCTTTGCCCGGATTTTCATCAAAGGAAACGTGCATTGCAATCACGTAGTCCCCTATCGAGCGCGCGTAGTTGATCGCTCCACGGGTCACCTGCGTAACGTTACCGACTAAGACAATCACCGTCGCCCCATCGTAATCATGCAACTGCACCTTGGTCTTTTCGGCCACCCGCAGCTGCTTGCCCACCTTTTGGTAGTGGCTGTGAATGTTGTGGAACAACAAGAGCAACACTGGCATGATGATCAAGTACGGCCAGACGTTGCTAAAGTGTTGCCAGAACAAGAAGACCACCAGGGCCAAGGAAATCAAGGCCCCAACCAGGTTAATGGCGGCCTTGCCCAGCCAAATGCCATCGCGTTCCCGGAACCAGTGGATAATCATCCCGGATTGGGAAAGGGTGAAGGGCACAAACACCCCCACGGCGTACAACGGAATCAATAAGTTGGTCTGCCCGTGGAAAATCACGATCAAAATCATCGCCCCCACGGCCAGACTGATAATCCCGTTGGAATACCCCAACCGGTCCCCCCGGTCCATAAAGGCGTGCGGCAAGAACTTATCCTTGGCCATATTGTAAGCTAAGATCGGAAAGGCCGAGAAGCCAGTGTTGGCTGCCACGGCCAAAATCATCGCCGTCGCTAATTGCAACAGGTAAAAGCCGACCCCGTGGCCGCCAAAAACGGTCGCCGCAATTTGGGACAGAACCGTCGCCCGGGGGTTAGGAATGATCCCAAAGTAAAAGCTCAGGAAGGTAATGCCCGCGAAGAAGGCCGCCAAAATCAGACTCATAATCGTCAGGGTGCTGGCCGCATTCTTCTCCTTGGGAGCGTTAAAGTTTGGCACCGCATTACTGATCGCTTCCACCCCGGTCAAGGAAGCTGACCCGGCGGAAAACGCCCGGATCAACAAGACCAAAGACATCCCCGCTACGGGGTGCCCATAGTCAGCTGGGGCATGATAGGCAACGTGCCCAGTTACGATGTTGATCAACCCCCAAATGATCATGACGGAAATCATCACCACGAAGAAGTAGACTGGGATCGTCAAGAAGTTGGCACTCTCGCTCATCCCCCGCAGGTTTAAGAGCATGATCGCCAAGACAATGAGCAACGAAATCGGTACCGAGTACTTATACAGGGCCGGAATGGCTGAAGTAATCGCTTCAGTCCCCGAGGTCGTTGACACCGCCACCGTCAGCATGTAATCGACCAGCAGCGACCCCCCGGCAATCAAGCCCCCGTTGTCGCCCCAGTTCTTCGTCGCCACCACGTAGGCGCCACCCCCACTGGGGTAAGCGTGAATGATCTGGCGGTAGGACAAAGTAATTGCCAACAGCAAAATCAAGACCACGGCCGCAATTGGCAACGAATACCACAAAGCCGCCGCGGACAAGGTTACCAAGACGGTCGTAATTTGTTCCGTCCCGTAGGCAACCGACGATAAAGCGTCCGATGACAAGAGGGCCAAGGCCTTGAACTTCGTCAAGTGGGCCTGCCCTTCATCAAGGGTTTTCAGTGGTTTCCCAATCAAAACCCGTTTCAGATATCGCCACATTTTTCTCTCCTATATAAAAAACAATTGTAAGATTTCACCCCACGCAATCCAAATGGCGGATTTACGTGGGGCCATTTGTAGATTGTAACGCAAGCGCTAGTGAAATGACAAGCATTCCCCTAAATTTCTTTGGCATGCAAAAAAGCCGCGGTCGCCCGCGACTTTTGGTTAAATTGGCAAGGGATTACATCATCCCACCCATGCCGGCACCAGCGGCTGGGTTCATTGGAGCAGCGTCCTTTGGTTCTGGCTTGTCGGCGACCACAGCTTCAGTGGTCAACAACAAGGCTGACACAGAGGCCGCATTTTGCAATGCTGAACGGGTAACCTTGGTTGGGTCCACAATCCCGGCTGCAACCATGTCTTCAAACTTGTCTTCCGCCGCGTTGTAACCAATCCCTGGTTGTTCGTTCTTCAGTTGGTTGATAATCACTGAGCCTTCAACCCCAGCGTTTTCGGCAATTTGACGAACTGGTGCTTCTAAGGCTGCCTTTACGATCTTAACCCCAGTTTGCTCGTCGCCCGTCGTTTCGGCTTCAACCTTTTCCAAGGCTGGGATAACGTTTACCAAGGCCGTCCCACCACCAGGAACGAACCCTTCTTGCACAGCGGCCCGCGTAGCGTTCAGGGCATCTTCGATCCGGTACTTGCGTTCCTTCAATTCCGTTTCCGTAGCGGCACCGACCTTAACAACGGCAACCCCACCGGCTAACTTCGCTAACCGTTCTTGGAGCTTTTCTTTGTCAAAGTCAGAGGAAGTTTCGGCAATGGCCTTCTTGATTTGTTCAACCCGGTCGGCAATTGCGGCCTTGTCCCCGGCCCCGTCAACGATCGTCGTGTTGTCCTTAGTAACCGTTACCTTGTTGGCTGAACCAAGTTGGTCAATCGTCGCGTCCTTTAATTGCATCCCTAAGTCATCAGAGATCACCGTCCCACCGGTCAAGACTGCGATGTCTTCCAGTTGGGCCTTGCGCCGGTCACCAAAGCCTGGCGCCTTTACCGCTACCACGTTAAAGGTTCCCCGAATCTTGTTGAGAACCAAGGTTGGCAAGGCTTCACCCGTAATGTCATCGGCGATGATCAACAGGGCCCGACCTTCTTGCACAACGGATTGGAGCAGTGGCAAGATGTCTTGGATGTTGGCAATCTTCTTGTCCGTGATCAGGACGTATGGGTTGTCCAGGTTAGCTTCCATCTTGTCGTTGTCAGTAACCATGTATTGGGACATGTACCCGCGGTCAAAGCTCATCCCTTCAACCACGTCCACGCTGGTGTCCACCCCACGGGAGTCTTCAATCGTGATAACCCCGTCGTTACCAACCTTTTCCATTGCGTCCGCAATCAATTGGCCGACTTCTGGGTTTGCAGCAGAGATCGAAGCGATTTGTGCAATGTCATCCTTGGTCTTGACATCGTGACTCATCGTCTTCAATTCAGCCACGGCTGCGGCCGTAGCCTTTTCGATCCCGCGCCGGATGCCAACTGGGTTCGCCCCGGCCGTCACGTTCTTCATCCCTTCGTTGACGATCGCTTGGGTCAGGACCGTCGCCGTGGTCGTCCCGTCCCCGGCAATGTCGTTAGTCTTGGAAGCAACTTCAGAAACCAGCTTGGCCCCCATGTTTTCAAAGTGATCTTCCAATTCGATGTTCTTGGCAATCGTCACCCCGTCGTTAGTAATCGTTGGGGAGCCGTAGCTTTGTTCTAAGACCACGTTGCGGCCCTTTGGTCCAATCGTCGTCTTAACCGTGTCAGCTAACTTGTCAACCCCGCGCAACATTGCCCGACGTGCATCTTCAGCAAACTTCAATTCCTTTGCCATTCTTATTTCACCTCAAATTAATTTCAAACTTAATCAATTGGCCAACTTAATCGTGGCGGTTAATCAATCACGGCCACCAGGTCTTTTTCGTGAACGACCAGGTACTTTTCCCCGTCGTATTCAACTTCCCGGCCGGCGTACTTATCAAAGAGGACCTTATCGCCTTCCTTAACGCTTACGGCAACGTGTTGACCATTGTCCAAGGTCCGCCCTTCACCGACAGCAACAACCTTCCCCGTCGTAGGCTTGTCCTTGGCGTTGGAAGCTAACACAATGCCCCCAACCGTCTTTTCTTCTTCTTCAGCTTTCAGAACTACGCGATCTCCTAATGGCTTTAACACGTTAATCCCTCCATATAATAATTCTAGTTTCCGTAATTTTAGCACTCCTAGTTGAGGAGTGTTAGCACTCAACCTCGTTCAGTGCTAATTACATTTTCTACTATAACACGGTTCAGTCAGATTGCAACCAAAAAGTTTGACCTTTTTTGACGTATTGGCCGAGCGATTGGTAGAGCGCCGTTGGCATCGGTATCAAAAAAGCTGCCCCAGCTCAGCTGGAACAGCGCTAACGAACCCAAGCCACACCCGCTTGGGAAAAGCGGCGAACTAATCTTGCCCCTTGTTGCTTTCAATAAAGTAAATCAAGGTTTGCAATTCATTCGTCAAATCAATATTTTGGACTTGGACATCCTTGGGAACTGACAACCGGACCGGAGTAAAGTTTAAGATCCCGTGAACCCCCGCTTCAACGAGTTCATCCGTCACGGCCTGGGATTTTTCCCCGGGCACGGTTAAGATGACCGCGTCAATTTGTTGTTCTTTAATCTGCTTCTTTAATTCAGATGCCGGATAAACCGGAATCCCACTCTTGATCGTATTCGCCAATTCCGGCTTCGGATCAAAGGCCGCGCTGATCCGTAAGTTGGTGCTTTGGTGGAAATTGTAATTCATCAAGGCACTCCCCAGGCTCCCGACCCCGACTAAGGCGACACTGGTCAGCTTGTCTTGGTTCAAGATCCCCCGGAAAAACTTTAACAGGCTCTCGACATCATAGCCGTAGCCCCGCTTCCCTAATTCACCAAAGTAAGAGAAGTCCCGGCGAATCGTGGCAGAGTCAACTTGGACTGCCTCTGATAATTCAGTCGATGACACCCGCTTCTTATTGGCATTCAAGAGCACGTTCAAGTAACGGTAATAGACCGGCAGTCGCTTGGCTGTCGCCCGCGGAATTTTCCGAGATGGCATGTTCACATTCCCTCCTCAACTAAAAATTTATGGTTCTTGTGAATTTAGCATACAACTTATTCTAGCAATTCCCGGCTCCTTTGTGAACCTAATTGCAAGAAAAGTTATGGTTGGTTGGCAAAAAAGCATGGTAAAATTTGGATTGACTGAAGATAAGAACGGATAGAAAGATAGGTTTTGACAAAATGCTTGTATTGCAAACCCACGACGTCTTGCGCCGGTTTGGGGCGGACGTTTTATTTCACAATATCAACTTACAAATCAATGATCAGGCCCGGGTCGCCTTGGTCGGCCGCAACGGGGCAGGGAAGACGACCTTGCTCAAGATCCTGGCCCAAATTACCGAACCCGATGAAGGGACCCTGGCCGTCGGCAAAAACGTCACGATCGGTTACTTAGCCCAGGATCAAGGCCTCGACAGTCAAAATACGATTTGGGCCGAATTAGACGGCGTCTTTGCGCCGCTTCACGCGATGGAAAAGCGGCTGCACGCTTTAGAAGAACAGCTGGCCAGCGTGGATGCCACCAGTCCGGCCTACCAAGAAATTCTCAGCGAATATGATCGCTTGCAAACCAGCTTTAAAAAGCAGGACGGCTTTGCCATTGATTCCAAAATTCGCGGGGTCTTAACCGGCTTTGGCTTTAGCGAAGCCATGTATGAGATGCCGGTCAATTCGCTCTCCGGAGGGCAAAAGACCAAGTTGGCCCTGGCCAAAATCCTGCTCCAAGCCCCCAACTTGTTGATCCTCGACGAACCAACCAACCACCTTGACATGGGGGTTTTGAGCTGGTTGGAAGACTACTTAAAGGGGTATGCCGGGGCCTTATTAATCGTGTCGCACGACCGCTACTTCTTAGACAAGGTCGTTAATGAAGTCTATGACCTGGATAACAAAACGTTGACCCATTACACCGGGAACTACACTGCTTTTATGCACCATAAGGCCGACAAGCTCAAAGCTAAACTAAAGCACTACGAACAACAGCAAAAAAAGATTGCCGCCTTAGAAGACTTTGTCAACCGCAACATTGTCCGCGCTTCGACAACCAAGCGCGCCCAAGCCCGGCGTAAGCAGCTGGAAAAAATGGACCGCTTAACCCGCCCGGTCAGCGATGACCGCTCCATTCACTTCTCCTTTACCTACGGTGAACCAAGCGGCAACGACGTGTTAACGGTGCAAGATTTAAAAATCGGCTACCACGACCAGCCCTTAGCCGGCCCCTTCTCCTTTACTGAAACCAAGGGCCAGCGAATCGGCATCATCGGCCCCAACGGGATCGGCAAATCCACGCTGCTCAAGACCCTCTTGCATAAACTACCGGCCATCAGCGGGGAGATTAAGTTTGGGGTCGGCCTGCAAATCGGCTACTACGACCAGGAGCAACAACAACTGCACCCGGAAAAGACCGTCCTCGATGAAGTGTGGGATGACCATCCAGAAGTCCCCGAAACCGAAATTCGCTCCTTGCTGGGGAGTTTCTTATTCGTGGGCGATGACGTTTTTAAGCTGGTCAAGGACTTATCGGGGGGACAAAAGGCCCGCTTGGAATTAACCAAGCTCTCCTTTGAACCGATCAACTACTTGATTCTCGATGAACCGACCAACCACTTGGACATTGACAGTCGGGAAGTCTTGGAAACGGCAATTAATGAGTTCCCGGGGACCGTGCTGTTTATCTCCCATGACCGGTACTTTATCAACCAAGTGGCCACCGACGTCTTGGCGGTGACCAAGGATCAGATGACGGCGTACGAAGGCAACTACGACGACTACCTCACGGCCCTGGCCAAGCAAGCGGCCAGCCAGCCGGCCACCGCAAACCCGACGACCAGCGCACCATCGGCAAAGCAACAATCTTACCAACAAAGCAAGGAAACCCAACGGGCCCGCCGCAAGCTCCAACGCCAAGCCGATCAATTGGAACAAACGATGACGGACTTAAGCGAACAACAAGCCGCAATTGAAGCAGAGATGAGCAAGCCCGACATTGCCACCGACATTGCCAAGCTCAGTGACCTACAAAAAGAGTTGGATCAAGTCAGTGCCAAGCTGGCCAAGACTGAAGAAGCTTGGGCCGACGCGGCCGAAGCCTTGGAAAGCTTTGATCAAGAACAAGCATAATCAGCCGCATTAAAATTGAATGCTCGCCTAAGTTTACACAAACCGCTGCCCTTGGGAGCGGTTTTCTTTTGGGCAGCAGGCAGATGTGGCATAATGATCACATAAAAAATATGTACAGAAAAAGGAGGAAATTATGCCAGCATTTTGGGACGCCTTTAAGCGCCACCGGCAAATTTTCCGGGCCCACTGGCTGACCTTTGTCGCTATAAGTTACGGCTTAGATTTGCTGATTCAATTTCTCGTGATTCCCAGTTTTAAATTCGCCACCACCTGGATTTTACAAGCGGGCGAAATCCCCTTTGTCTCCTACCAAAACGTGGTCACGATCCTCACCCACCATCCCCTGGTGGTCATCGCCTTATTTCTTGAACTTTTGGCGTTGCTATGGGTCATTTATGCGCAGTTTACCCTCCTGTTGATTGCGGTCCGCCAGCTGGCCCGCGACCGCTTTGACTGGCGCAATTGGCTGGGCGAGAGTTGGGCTTCCCTGGCCCACATGCGCTTGGGTTCGTTAGCCTTGTTACTGGGCTATTTGAGCTTGATCCTGCCGGTCAGTAATTTGATTTTCAAAACCCCGCTCTTAACCAAGGTCAAAGTCCCCGCCTTCATCTTGGACTACCTGACCCGCAACGGCTGGCTGATCAGCGGGACCGTGCTTGGTTACGTCGTGATCCTCGCCTTCGGGGTCCGCTTGTTGTATACCCTGCCAACCATGGTTTACCATCACGTCCCTACCAAAGCAGCCTTCATCAGCAGTTGGCAACGCACCGCGCATGGCCAGTGGTGGCCCTTGGTCAAACAACTCCTCGCTTTGGCGGTGCTGACGACGTTAGTCAGTTTGCTTTTTTACCTGACCAGTTTGGTGGCTCAAGCGGGCTTTGATCTGCTGCCCGCCCCGTGGCCGCACCACTTAGCAACCGCAAATTTAACTCTGGTCCAACTCGGTAGCGAGTTCTTGATCGTTTGGCAGACCATCCTCAGCCTCTTGATCTTAATTGCGGATGAACTGCCCTCGTCCCCCTTGGCCTTTGGTCACCGCCGCGCGACTTGGCGCCAGTGGGGGCTGCCGGTAGCCTTAATCGCCCTGTTTACCTTAGCTGCGGCGGCCAACGCCAGCACCTACTTCAGCGGGCACAGTCTGACCCGCCCCCTTACGATTGCCCACCGTGGCGTCGTCAATGGCAACGGGGTGCAAAATACGATTCCGGCCCTGAAAAAGACCGCCCATTTCCACCCGGATTTCGTGGAAATGGACGTCCATGAGACCAAGGACCACCAATTTGTCGTTATGCACGATGAAAATTTGCGGGCCTTGACGGGGGTCAATCAGGCTCCCTATCAATTAACCCTGCGCCAGCTGACGGCCCTAACGGCGAAAGAAAATGGTCACCAAGCGCCCGTTGCGTCGTTTGATCAGTACCTAAAAGCCGCTCAGCAACTCCACCAACCACTGCTGGTCGAAATCAAGACCACGCCCCACGATTCGGCCACCATGATCCAACGCTTTAACCAGCGCTACAGGGCAACCCTGTTAGCTCATCACGATCGGGTCCATTCGCTGGATTACGCGGTGGTCCAGCAGCTCCAACGTGCCAACCCCGCGTTAACGGTCTATTACATTCAACCCTACAACTTTACCTTCCCTAACAGCGCGGCGGATGGCTATTCCATGGAATATTCGACCTTAAATCAGGATTTCATCACCCAAGCCCACCGCCAACACAAGCCGGTCTTAGCTTGGGACGCCAATGAGCCCGCGGTGATCAAACAATTGATCTTTGACCACGCCGATGGGTTGATTACGGACAATTTAACCACAGTGCAAGCCCAAATCAAAGCTTTGACTGGGCACCAATCCTACCTAAACCAGCTGGCCAACTTCTTGGACCTGTTGCCAAATTAATCATCCCAAAGCCCGGGGCTTAGCTTAGTGCCCCGGGCTTTTTAGCTCCACCAAAAATTATGGTAGCGTTGTCAGTTTTAAAAATTCATTAAAAAGATAATCAGCTCGTTTTGGCTTGTCGTTCGTCAAAAAACTGGTTACAATTATAAATAGATAGTGGGATATGAAAACCGTTTGACCGAAAAATGGGTAAATACGCCAATTAACTTATAAAAGGTGGGATGAATGATGGACGCACAACACGTACATTTGTTGGGTCAACTTGCCCAAGATTACTACTTCAGCAAGATGCCCATTAACAAAATGGTGGAAAAATATTCGCTAAGCCGTTACTTAATTTTGAAATACCTGGATGAGGCATTGGCCAGCGGGATCGTCGAAATCACCGTGCATTCGAATTACGAACGCAGCGTGGAGTTGGAGCAACAATTAAAGCAGCACTTTAAGATCCAGCAACTCTACGTCATCAAGGACCCCGAAAACATCGGAACCCGCGATGACCGCGTGGCCGCCTTTGCGGCGATCCAAGCCCAAGCTTTGATTAAGCAATGTCAAATCGTGGGCCTATCGTGGGGTGAGACCATTTATGATGTCATCAGTCACTTCGCAAAATCCGAACGAGACGATCTGACCTTTGTTCAGTTCATCGGTGAAAACATGCGCTACCACTCTTCAACGGGTTCGATGCGGATGACGCAGTGGGCCGCCACGAAATATGACGCCCATTACTACACGATTCCCGGGCCGTTATACATCATTAACGATGATGTCCGCCAAGGCTTTATTGAAGAACCTTCCATCAAGCAAACCTTGGAAGTCGCTAAGCAAGCCCAACTGTTGATCTGCGGGTTAGGGACCGAAGAATCGATCGACTCGATGCCCCTGTGGCGGGCCCACAAGGCTTCAATCTTCCCGAACGTCGATCCGGCGCAAGTGGCCGGAATGATTTACGGGCGGCCGTATGATATCAACGGTCACTTCCTTAACAAAGCTGATGACAAAACCGTCGGCATGGCCATCAGTGATATTCAAAAAATTCCGCGGCGCTTTGGGGTCGTCCAAGGTAAGGCCAAATTTAAAGCCGCCTTGGGGGCGCTCCGGGGCGAACTCTTTACCGACTTAGTAATGAGTGAAGCCATTGCCCTGCGGGTCTTAAACGAATTAAACTAAAACAACCTAAAAGCGGAGTTGACGAACGCACTCGTTAACTCCGCTTTTCCTTTACGCTGATTGTGGGTAGGGCACCACCCGTAATTCCCCATTTACATATTCCCCGACAAAAACCTGTTCCACCCGTTGGAGCCCCGCTGCTTGCAGCTGGGTCTGCACCCACGTCGGGGACTTTCCAATTAAACTTAAGACTTCCGCATTTAACTGGCCATCGCTAATCAAGGGCAGTTTAAGGTTGGCGGCGTCTTTTTCGATGACCGTCAGCTGGCCGTTGGTTTCCATCACGGCACTCTTGACCTGACTAAGCGTGGTAATGCCACTGTTGCGCAGCTGCTCCATCAATTGGTTGGCCGACAAGCCGACTTGCAAACACGCCGTCGGCCGCAACTGGCCGTCAGCAATCAACATGACCGGCCGGCCATCAATTAGGAGACGTAACCACCGGCTGTGTTCCCGGCCAAATTTCACGATTGCAACAATCAAGGACCACAACAAGAGGATGATCAGAAATTGCCAAATGGTAATCGCGGGGTTATAAATCACCCCACCAATAATTCCCCCCAGGACATAATTTTGGATTTGATTCAAAGGGGTGTTGCGTGCAAATTCAACTTTGCCTAATAAGTTAATCTGCAAGATCATCATGATCATCCCCACCACAAATTTGAGGGCGATCAAACCATAACTGCTCATTTTTTCACCTCCGCATCTTTAACAAGCACCTGATGATTGATCACGTGGGCGCGGGTCAGAGTATAACTGTTGTTATCCGCATTCAGGTGCACCTGATAGTCCCGTTTTTGGAACCGAATAATCATCCCGTCAGCCAAAGTCGTTGAATTAACCAAGACTTGGTCGGGCTTAAGGTGATGATCAACGGCCACGGCCTGGATAAAGGGCAGCAGTTGACTGCTCTGAGCGGCGGTCGTACGACTGGTGAGGTAATGCTCCCACTGAATGCCCAACAAAATCGCCATTAGCAACACCATAATAATGCTTAAATCACGCGAGCGGGTCCGGTACCGTTGCCGGAAATAACGCCACGTCCCAACTAAGGTTCCTAACAATAAAAGGACCAACCCGAGGGCCACGACCCACTGGGTAACATGCTGTTGGGCTTGCAAATAATCGTAAGTGTAAAAAGTCATCGTTTTTGCCTCGCTATGTACAAAAAAGGCCGGGACGTCTCCCGACCTTTTTTAAGTTCAGGGCAAGAATTACTTGCCACCGTTCTTTTCGATAATTTCTTCTTGGATGGACTTTGGCACAGCAGAGTAGTGGTCAAAGGTCATCGTGAAGGTCCCACGACCTTGGGTAGCAGACCGCAGGGTCGTAGCGTAACCAAACATTTCAGACAGCGGAACAAAGGCGTGCACGAGTTGTGCGTTCCCCCGTTCTTCCATCCCGTCGATCGAACCACGCCGGGCAGTAACGTGACCCATGACATCCCCCAGGTTGTCTTCTGGAGCAACGATGTCAACCCGCATGATTGGTTCGAGGATGACAGCTTCACCCTTCGGTGCGGCGTTCTTCAGTGCCAAGGAAGCGGCCACCTTGAAGGCTGCTTCAGAGGAGTCGACTTCGTGGTAGGAACCATCGTAAAGCTTAGCCTTCAAGTCAACCAGTGGGTAACCAGCTAAGACCCCATTTTCCATGGCTTCCTTCAGCCCTTGTTCAACAGCTGGGATGTATTCACGTGGCACAACCCCACCGACAATGGCGTCTTCGAATTGGAAACCTTCCCCTTCTTCCAGTGGCGTAAATTCAATCCAGACATCCCCGTATTGACCCTTACCACCAGATTGACGAACAAACTTCCCTTGGGCGGAAACTTGCTTCGTGAAGGCTTCACGGTAGGAAACTTGTGGCTTACCAACCGTAACTTCGGCGTGGAATTCCCGACGCAACCGTTCCACGATGATGTCCAAGTGCAATTCACCCATCCCGGCAATCAGCGTTTCACCAGTTTCAGGGTTCGTTTCTGCCTTGAAAGTTGGGTCTTCTTCAGCCAACTTTTGCAGCCCCTTGTCCATCTTGTCTTGGTCGTTCTTGGACTTTGGTTCAACCGAAACTTGGATAACTGGTTCTGGGAAGTCCATGGATTCCAGTTGCAATGGGTGATCTGGGTCCGTCAGGGAGTCCCCAGTCGTCGTGTTCTTCAGACCAATTGCCGCCGCAATGTCCCCAGAGAACACTTCTGGAATTTCTTGTTGTTGGTTCGAGTGCATTTGCAGCAGACGACCAATCCGTTCCCGCTTACCCTTCGTAGCGTTCAGCACGTAGGAACCGGATTGCAAAGACCCAGTGTAAACCCGCAGGAAAGTCAACCGCCCAACGAATGGGTCAGTAGCGATCTTGAAGGCCAAGGCCGCGAATGGCTTGTCATCGCCGGCCGTCAATTGTACTTCGTTGCCGTCTTCGTCAGTGGCCACGAATGGCTTAACGTCAACTGGAGATGGCAGGTAGTCAACAACGGCATCCAACATCATTTGGATCCCCTTATCCTTGTAGGCAGAACCAGCTAAAACAGGGAAGAGGTCGATGTTCAGCGTGGCTTGCCGAATGGCTGCCTTAAGTTCAGGAACGGAAATTTCTTCCCCTTCCAGGTACTTTTCCATGATGTCGTCGTTGACGTCAGCCAACGTTTCGATCATGGCATCATGACGAGCTTGAGCTTCATCCTTGAGGTCATCCGGAATTTCAACCGTATCCCAGTTTTCCCCCAGCTTGTCTTCGTCGTAGATGTAAGCCTTCATTTCAACCAAGTCAACCAGCCCGATAAAGTCATCTTCGGCCCCAATTGGCAGTTGCAATGGCAATGGCGTAACGTTCAGACGGTCCTTGATCGTTTGAACAGAGTAGTCAAAGTTAGCCCCCAACTTGTCCATCTTGTTGGCAAAGACGATCCGTGGCACGTTGAAGTCGTCGGCTTGCCGCCAAACCGTTTCGGTTTGTGGTTCAACCCCGGCTTGGGCGTCCAGCACCGTTACGGCACCGTCCAGCACCCGCAAAGCCCGTTCAACTTCGACCGTGAAGTCCACGTGCCCTGGGGTGTCGATGATGTTGATCCGGTTTTCCTTCCAAACGGCCGTCGTAGCGGCGGAAGTGATCGTAATCCCACGTTCCTTTTCTTCTTCCATCCAGTCCATTTGGGAAGCCCCATCGTGGGTTTCACCGATCTTGTGAATCTTCCCAGTGTAGTAGAGGATCCGTTCCGTTGCCGTGGTCTTCCCAGCGTCGATGTGGGCCATGATCCCAATGTTCCGGGTCTTGGCAAGTGGGTATTCACGCTTGTTAGCCATCTTGAAATTTATCTCCCTTCGAATTTGGTCTTAATTTGAGAAAAAAGGGGTGACGAAAAGTATTCAGCGTCGCCCCTTTGCATGAATCCAGTCAGGCGACTGTCTTCAAAAAATTACCAGCGGTAGTGTGCAAATGCACGGTTGGCTTCTGCCATCCGCAGGGTGTCTTCCTTCTTCTTGATGGAAGCCCCCGTGTTGTTAGAAGCATCGATGATTTCGTTTGCGAGGCGTTGCACCATCGTGTGTTCCCCACGCAGACGAGCGTATTGAGTCAACCAACGAAGTGCCAGCGTCCGTTGCCGGTCGGGGCGAACTTCAATCGGCACTTGGTAGTTAGAACCACCGATCCGACGAGCCTTAACTTCCAAGGCTGGTTGAACGTTGTCCATTGCTTGTTCGAAAACTTCAACTGGATCGTTCCCCGTTTGTTCCTTGATCATTTCAAAGGCTTGGTACAAGATCTTAGAAGCAGTCCCCCGCTTCCCATCCAGCATCAAGTGGTTGATCATGCTAGTAACCAGCTTTGAGTTGTAAATTGGATCTGGTAAAACTTCTGGCTTGGCAATGTGTCCTTTACGCGGCATTGCTTAATCCCTCCTTATTTTTTATGATCTTACTTCTTAGGCTTCTTGGCACCGTACTTGGAACGGCTTTGCATCCGGCCTTCAACCCCGGCAGTATCAAGCGTCCCACGGATGATGTGGTAACGAACCCCAGGCAAGTCCTTAACACGGCCCCCACGGATCAAAACAACCGAGTGTTCTTGCAGGTTGTGGCCAATCCCTGGAATGTAAGCCGTAACTTCGATCAGGTTGGACAGACGCACACGGGCGTACTTCCGCAATGCAGAGTTAGGCTTCTTTGGCGTCATCGTCCCGACACGGGTAGCAACCCCACGCTTTTGCGGTGATGGATCCTTGATTTCTTCCTTCTTGAAGCTGTTGTATACGTAACCAAGGGCTGGTGACTTTGACTTACCCTTGTGGCTCTTACGGCCCTTGCGAACCAATTGGTTAATAGTAGGCATTATTTTTCCCCTTCCTAAATTTTAAGTCCACATACCCAGGCGGTTCTTTTTTGCGAATAAAAAAAGCGCTTGAGTACTATTTCTTTCTGTGCTATCGCTGGGACATTCGTCTGCCCACCGACAGACCTTCCGTTGCTAAAAAAGCACCTTTGTTAAATTAACACGAACGCCAAGGAAAGTCAACGGCTTGGCCAGAATTTTTGACCACTGAGCGTGGTTTTTCGCTCACCGCGAAAAAAAGCTGATTTGCCACGCAACAATTTGGCTAAAAAAACGTATATATAAAGTAGGACCTGATTGCAAATTGTAAGGAGGAACTTTAAATGTTATTACTCAGTTGCTACTTTGGCTTTGGAGCGTGTTGGGCGTCCTTTGTCACTACCATGACCAGCCGCCACCTTTTGGCCCCCCAGCGCTCCTATCCACCTTATTCCATCTGTGAACACTGCCACCACCGCTTGCATGCTTGGCAATTGTGCCCAATCAGTGGTTGGCTGAGCCAGGGCGGGCGTTGTTACTGGTGTCACTGCCGGTTAAGTGCCCTGGCACCGGTAACCGAAGCTTTAACTGGGGGCAGCTGGGCCGTCTTGGCTCCTAGCAATTTCACCAATTGGCTGGCCCTGTTGCTGGTCAGCAGCGGCTGTTTAATGATGGTCACCACTGATTGGCAGGCCCAATGGATCACCCCACCGTGTCTCGTGAGCTTCGCTGGCTTGTTGGTCTTGACCCCCGTTTTGCATCACTGGCTGCTCGACAGTTTCCTGGCCTTGCTATGGCTCAGTTTAACCTTCGCTCCAGGTTTTGGCCGCGGTGATGGGGAGTGGCTGGCCATTTTGACCCTCGTAATTGGCGCGCGCCCAACTTGTGCGGTGATCCTTTTAGGCTGCTTATTGGCCCTGAGCGACCGCCGGCTGTGGCACCACCAGCCCGTCCCATTGATTCCTTACCTGACCGGGGGCTTATGGTTAACCTTGCTAACCTATCCCACCGGTTGGCCCTGGTAACCAAAAAACGGTCAGCTAAAAAGTGCTGACCGCATCGAAAGGATGAATGGTTAAATTTCCGAAGTCATTATTGACCCACCACCACGTAGTAGCTTGGCGTGTAGTAATTGATGGACGACGTTGACACCGTTTGGCCGACATCCGGGGCCGCAATGTAATTACCATTCCCCGTCGCAATCGCGTCGTGGTATGGGGCACTGTCTGAACCCCAGAAGTAAATTGCCCCCGCCGGCGCGTTAGCAATATCGTATTGGTGGGTCCCCAGGGCCTGTTGTTGGTAAGTCGTCCGGTAGTCACTGGACAGCCCGTATGCCCATTGAACCAACCCGGAACAGTCAAACCCACTGGTGGTGTTGCCACCCCAGACGTATGGCGTGCCCTCAACGGATTGGGCCCGGGCCACCGCTTCGCTTGGCGTGTAAGTCGTCACCCCATTTGTGGCCGTCCCTGCCGCAGCTGAGGTGGTTGGGGCCGTTGACGCAACTGGTGTTCCTGCCGTAGCTGTATTCGTGCTGTTATTGGCCGTAGGAGTGCTGGTCACCGGGGTCGTGGAAGCGACATTAACGGCCGTCGTTGCGATATTGGCCGTCGAAGTGGCTGGCGCCGCCGCTAATGAACTGACGCTGGTGCTCCCGTTATTTTCAACCCGGGGAGTTGTTGCCAACTGATTGGCACTTGTGGTCGCTAATTGGGCCGCTGAACTGCTTGTTGCGGCACTAGGGGTCGCACTAAGCGGCAGCGTCACCGTAATGGCCGTGGCACTGGCGCTAGTGGCTTGACTGGCCGGAGCAGCGGCCGCTGTTTGCTGAGCAGTCGCACTTGATGCTTTTTGGCTGGACCTGGCCGCCGACGTTGGGATCGTTAACTGATCGCCAACGTAAATTAAATCCGGATTGGCCAGTTGGTTCGCTTGCACAATCGAAGCCATTGAGACTTGGTATTCTTGGGAGAGGCCCCAAACGGTATCGCCGCTTTGCACCGTCACCGTGGTGTCAGCATTGGCTTTCGCGGAAGTCATCAGGACTGTCCCTGCCAAGGCGGCCGTCGTAGCTAAGACTAGTTGTTTCGTTTTAATATTAATCAGCTCCATTTTTGATTTGTGAGTCTTTAGACAAGACCCACCGTTTAATATACCGATTGGAATTTACTCCCCAGTTACCGCTAATTGACAGATCATTACACTTTGTCCGTTAAATTTACAAATGCCCTGGGCTCGTAACGGCCCTGCAACAGGTCAAAGATTGCTTAAAAATCATTAAATTAATCTTCGTTTTACCATCAAAAAAGGCTGAGTGATCTTCACCCCGCCTTCATAAAATTTGATTATTCATTTTTAACCGGTTGGAGTTTAACCGGCAGCACCTGTTGGCCAGCTGGCAGTAAATGCTCAATATATTGGAAGAGCAACAGCAGCCAGGCAAAGGCTAAGGCAAACGCCAAGAGTTCAAAGGCTGTCAGGGATAAATAGCCCACGACCTTAAACATGAAGTAGTCCAGCACCATGATTGCCCCGATCAAATACGACACCTTTAAAAACTGCTTAGTGACCCTGGGCAAACACCACCGGACCACGATAATCAACAGCCAGAGCAAGTAAACCAACCACATCGCAATCCGGTCATGCAACAGATGGTACTTCGGGTCATTCGGAAAGAGGCCAATTCCCGCAATGTTAGCCGCCAACGCTAATAATAACAGCCGCAACCAAAGCGTTTTTTTAGTGTGATATTGCGGGGCCAAATTAACAAAGAGGTAATCGACCAGCGTCGCCATCAATAAGCCCGAAAAAATCAGGGTGAAATTGAATTGCCAAGCAGTCCCACTATTGGCGGTCCCCAAAAAGCTAAAATTATGCTGCCACCAATTCTTAGTCGGGTTCGCCAACATTGACACTCCCACCCCGCCAACAATCATTACGGTCATCAGGTTAATTACCACCCCTGGTGACAACGTGTAGGCTAAGTTGATCAACAGGTAGTTCACGATGCTGACGCCCACCATCACCAAGACCGTTGCCGTATAAAGGTCTAAGCGCAAACCCGGGAAAAGCCGGTCAATCAACCAGCCCGTACTCTCGGCCGTAATTGCAATAATCATGGCACAGGCAATCAACAGGGGGAACAGACTCCGCCAAGTAAAGGTTGCTGCCGGACCGTGTTGGCTCAATTTCTGCCGAACAAACGCCACCATAAACGCCAGTACCCCGCTAATCATACCGAGGGTCGCAATTGCGCTGCTGATCGAATAATCACCCGACCACGGCAACGTGTGCACCTGGGGCAACCACCACTTGATCCCGGCTAAAAAGACGCCCGCTAGCACCACCGCCGGTAAGCCATAACTGGCAAATTTTAATTGGGGAATCAAGGCCGTCCCATCATCGGGCCGAATTACCAACCACTGATTTTCGATGTGCATCGAAACGGTCCCTGCCTTCGCCAAGCGTTCTGCGACTTCCTCTGGTACCTCCACCAAATACTTCTTCATTGCTAATTCCCCCACCTCAATCTCAATTATGTACGGCGAAAAGGGGCCGGAATTTCCGACCCCTTTTCATCGCGCGTTGCTAACCAGCTAGCCGATTAGTTTTCGTCGCGCTTCATTTGTGCTTCCATTTCGCGAATCGAAGCGTTTGGCATGGTATATGCCGCTTGATCGGGCTTGGCTACCGTAACTTCCTTGGGCTTGATGTTGCGGTAAGTGCCCATCCCAGTCCCAGCTGGGATGATCTTCCCAATAATTACGTTTTCCTTCAAACCAACCAGTGGATCTTCCTTGCCGCGAATTGCCGCATCGGTCAGGACCCGGGTGGTTTCTTGGAAGGAAGCCGCTGACAAGAAACTGTTGGTTTCCAGGGCCGCCTTGGTAATCCCGAGGATTACCGGACGCGCCGTTGCTGGGACCTTACCTTCAACCAGGGTTTGGTAGTTGGCATCCCGGAATTGGTTGATGTCCATCAATTCACCCGGTAAGACGTCCGTATCACCTGGATCCATGACCCGGACCTTGCGCATCATTTGCCGGATCATGATTTCAACGTGCTTGTCCAGCAAGTCGATCCCTTGCATCCGGTAAACCTTTTGCACTTCAGCCAACAGGTACGTTTCCGTGGATAAGACGTCGCGAACCCGAATCAATTCCTTTGGATCAATCGACCCTTCGTTCAGCGCAGAACCCCGGTGAATGAAGTCACCTTCTGCCACCTTCAAACGCGAAGTAATTGGTAAGGTGTACGTCCGCGTGTCGTTTTCACCCTTAACGGTGATGTCCTTGGTTTGTTCGGCTGGGTTTTCTTCGATTGATTCGATTTCACCCGTCACTTCAGAAATCGTGGCTTTCCCCTTCGGATTCCGCGATTCCACGATTTCTTGCACCCGTGGCAACCCTTGGGTGATGTCGTCGTTGCCGGCCACCCCACCGGTGTGGAAGTTCCGCAGGGTCAGTTGCGTCCCGGGTTCCCCGATCGATTGCGCGGCAATCGTCCCGATGGCTTCCCCGGCTTCAACTTGGTCTCCGGTCGCGGCGTTGCGCCCGTAACACCGTTCACAAACCCCGTGTTCAGTGTTGCAAGTAAAGGCCGAGCGAATCGTCACTTTCTTGACACCGGCATCAACGATCTTTTGGGCCATTTCTTCGTCCAAGAGAACGTTCTTGGCCACAATCCGTTCACCGGTTTCTGGGTCAAAGACAGACTTCATCGTGTAGCGGCCCAAAATCCGGTCGTAAAGTGGTTCAATCATTTCATTCCCATTGGTAATCGCCGTTACTTCCAGCCCGCGGTCCGTGCCACAGTCTTCTTCGCGAACAATCACGTCTTGGGCCACGTCAACCAGCCGCCGGGTCAGGTAACCAGAGTTGGCCGTCTTCAGGGCCGTGTCGGTCATCCCTTTCCGGGCCCCGTGAGAGGAAATAAACATTTCCAAGACAGATAGCCCTTCCCGGAAGTTGGACAGGATTGGCAGTTCCATGATCTTCCCGGACGGAGAAGCCATTAAACCACGCATCCCGGCCAGTTGGGTAAAGTTAGAGATGTTCCCCCGCGCCCCGGAGTCAGACATCATGTTGATTGGGTTGTGGATATCCATGTGCTCAATCAGCTTTTCTTGGACTTCATCCTTGGCGTCATTCCAAATGGCAATGACCCGTTCGTAGCGTTCGTTGTCGGTAATCAAACCACGCCGGAATTGCTTGGTAACAAGGGCCACTTGCTTGTGGGCTTCTTCGATGATCCCTGGCTTTTCCTTCAAGTCGGTGATGTCGGCCACCCCAACCGTCAAACCAGAAATCGTGGATTCAAAGTACCCGAGGTCCTTCATCTTGTCCAAGAGTTCCGAGGTAATCGTCACCTTGTAGCGCTTGTAGACTTCAGCGATGATGTCAGACAAGAAGCCCTTCTTGAACGGTGGAACCAGTGGCGCATTGGCCAAGTATTCGTGAATGTCTTGCCCCTTGGCCAAGAAGTACTTGTCCGGCACCCCGTTTTGCAGGTTGTCGTCAGTTGGTTCGTTAATGTAGGTGTAATCCTTTGGCATGATGTTGTTAAACAGGATCTTCCCGACACTCGTTACCATAATCTTGTCGCGTTGGTCGTCCGTAAACGGCTTGTTCTTGTAAGAAGCCGTCTTGATCCCAACCCGGGTTTGCAGGGCTACGTAACCATCCTTGTAGGCCATTTCGGCTTCGGCCGCGTTGGCAAAGATCATCCCTTCCCCTTCGCGGGCCTTGTCTTCCGTGGTCATGTAGTAGTTCCCGATAACCATATCTTGGGATGGGGCCACGATTGGTTCCCCGTCCCGCGGGCTCAAAATGTGGTGAGCTGCCAGCATCAGCAAGCGGGCTTCGGCTTGCGCTTCATCGGACAGTGGGACGTGGATGGCCATTTGGTCCCCGTCGAAGTCGGCGTTGTAGGCTGCACAAACCAGTGGGTGCAACCGCATCGACTTCCCGGATACCAGGATTGGTTCAAAGGCCTGAATCCCTAACCGGTGCAAGGTAGGGGCCCGGTTCAACAGGACCGGGTGTTCCTTGATGACATCTTCTAAGACGTCAAAGACCTTGTCATCTTGCTTGTCAATCAAACGCTTAGCCGCCTTAACGTTCGTGACGAGCTTCCGCTTGGTTAATTCGTGCATGATAAATGGCTTGAACAATTCCAAAGCCATTTGAATTGGCAACCCCATTTGGCTCATCTTCAAGGATGGACCAACGTCGATAACGGAACGACCGGAGTAGTCAACCCGCTTCCCCAGCAAGTTTTGCCGGAACCGCCCTTGCTTCCCTTTCAGCAAGTGAGATAAGGACTTAAGTGGCCGATTCCCTGGCCCAGCCACTGGACGACCCCGCCGACCGTTATCAATCAAGGCGTCCACAGCTTCTTGCAGCATCCGCTTTTCGTTTTGCACGATGATCCCTGGCGCGTTCAATTCCAACAGGCGCTTCAACCGGTTGTTCCGGTTGATAACCCGCCGGTAGAGATCGTTTAAGTCTGAGGTGGCAAACCGGCCCCCTTCAAGTTGCACCATTGGCCGCAGATCCGGTGGCATCACCGGTACGACGTCCATAACCATCCATTCTGGCTTATTGCCAGACTTCAAGAAGGCTTCCAAGATGTCCAAGCGCCGAACGGCCCGCGTCCGCTTTTGGCCCGTGGCTTCCTTTAAAGTGGCCTTTAATTCGGCCGCTTCCTTTTCCATGTCCACGTCTTGGAGCAACTTTTGGATCGCTTCGGCCCCCATTTGAGCCACAAACCGGTCCCCATATTCCGCCTTCTTTTCCCGGTATTCCGGTTCGGATAAGAGTTGCTTCTTTTCCAGTGGCGTATCACCGGCGTCGAGCACCACGTAAGAAGCAAAGTAAATTACTTCTTCCAAGGCCCGGGGGCTCATGTCAAGGATCAGCCCCATCCGGGATGGGATCCCCTTGAAGTACCAGATGTGCGAAACGGGAGCCGCTAATTCAATGTGACCCATCCGTTCGCGGCGGACCTTGGCCGTGGTAACTTCAACCCCACAGCGATCACAGACCAAGCCCTTGAACCGAACCCGCTTGTACTTCCCACAAGCACATTCGTAGTCCTTGGTTGGCCCGAAGATCCGCTCGTCAAACAGCCCTTCCTTTTCCGGCTTCAGCGTCCGGTAGTTGATCGTTTCTGGCTTCTTTACTTCCCCGTAGGACCAAGAGCGAATCTTGTTTGGTGAAGCCAACGCGATCTGCATACTTTCAAATTTATTGACGTCAATCAAAGGGCAATCCTCCTTCTTTACTAATCAGTGGTTGCTTCGCTTGGCGTTGCCGGAGCCTTTGCTTGCGCTTCGTCATTTTCCTGACGGTTGGCTTGGGCCCGCTTGCGCACGTCGATTACTTCTTCATCTTCGTTCTTTAATTGCACTTCTTCGTGGTTGCCGTCTAACACTTTCATGTCCAACCCCAGGGATTGTAATTCCTTGACCAGCACCCGGAAGGATTCTGGCACCCCTGGCTTTGGAATCCGGTCCCCATTGATGATGGCATCGTAGGTATTGACCCGGCCGACCACGTCATCAGACTTGTAAGTCAAGATTTCTTGCAGGGTGTAAGCGGCCCCGTAAGCTTCGAGGGCCCAAACTTCCATTTCCCCGAACCGCTGACCACCGAATTGGGCTTTCCCACCCAATGGTTGTTGCGTAACCAAGGAGTATGGCCCAATCGAACGGGCGTGGATCTTGTCGTCGGCCATGTGAGCTAACTTCAGGTAGTTCATGACCCCAACGGCAATCCGGTTTTCAAATGGTTCCCCGGTCCGACCGTCGTACAAGATCGTCTTCCCGTCGGATGGTAAACCAGCTTCCTTGACGGCTTCCCAAACATCCTTGTCAGTTGCCCCATCAAAGACTGGCGTAGCAATGTGAATCCCTAATTGCCGGGCCGCCATCCCCAAGTGCAATTCGATAACTTGACCGATATTCATCCGGGATGGCACACCCATTGGGCTCAGCATGATATCAATTGGCGTCCCATCAGGCATAAATGGCATGTCTTCTTCTGGGATGACGATCGAAACCGTCCCCTTGTTCCCGTGCCGACCGGCCATCTTGTCCCCTACTTGCAGCTTCCGCTTTTGGGCGATGTAGACCCGGACCATCTTGTTGACTCCAGGGGCTAATTCGTCTCCATTTTCCCGGGTAAAGACCTTCACGTCTTGGATGATCCCGCCACCACCGTGCGGTACCCGCAAGGAAGTATCCCGGACTTCACGTGACTTTTCACCAAAGATGGCGTGCAAGAGCCGTTCTTCCGCGGATAATTCGGTAACCCCCTTTGGCGTTACCTTCCCAACTAAAATGTCACCGTCGTGAACTTCAGACCCAACCCGGATGATCCCGGTTTCGTCCAAGTTCTTTAAGGCATCCGCCCCGACGTTTGGCAATTCACGGGTCATTTCTTCTGGTCCAAGCTTGGTTTCCCGCGCTTCGGATTCGTAAGATTCAATGTGAATGGACGTGTAAACGTCGTCTTTAACCAGCCGTTCGGAAATGGCGATGGCATCTTCGAAGTTGTACCCTTGCCAAGTCATAAAGGCAATCAGTGGGTTTTGCCCTAAGGCCAATTCCCCTTGATCCATGGCTGGACCATCGGCAATGACTTCGTCCGCATCGACGTGGTCACCGACCTTGACGATTGGCCGTTGGTTGTAATTCTTCCCTCCGTTGGAACGGCGGAACTTCATCAGCTTGTAAGAATCCAGGGTCCCGTCTTCTTGGCGGATCCGGATTTGGCGGGCATCAACGTATTCAACCGTCCCGGCGTTCTTGGCAATCAAAGCTACCCCGGAGTCGTGGGCTGCCTTGTATTCAATCCCCGTCCCGATCAAAGCGGCGTGCGGATCAATCAGCGGCACGGCTTGCCGTTGCATGTTGGCCCCCATCAGCGCCCGGTTGGAGTCGTCGTTTTCCAAGAATGGAATACATGCCGAGGCTACGGAAACGACTTGCTTTGGCGAAACGTCCATGTAGTCGACGTTTTCAGCGGAAGTCGTAATGTAATCTTCCTTATCACGACACATGATTTCTTCTTCGGCAAAGGAGCCGTCTTCGTTCAACTTGGTGTTGGCTTGGGCGATGATGTAGTTATCTTCTTCATCGGCCGTCAAGTAATCGATCTTGTCGGTTACCTTGTGCGTTTCCCAGGAAACCCGCCGGTATGGTGTTTCAATGAACCCATATTGGTTGACCCGGGCGTAAGTTGACAGGTTGTTGATCAACCCGATGTTCGGCCCTTCTGGCGTTTCGATTGGACACATCCGCCCGTAGTGGGTATAGTGCACGTCCCGGACTTCATAACCGGCCCGGTCCCGCGTCAAACCACCTGGCCCAAGGGCCGACAGCCGCCGCTTGTGGTTTAATTCCCCTAAGGGGTTGGTTTGGTCCATGAACTGGGACAGTTGCGAAGACCCAAAGAATTCTTTGATGGCCGCAACTACTGGCCGAATGTTAATCAATTGTTGTGGCGTTACGGTGTTGATGTCTTGAATTGACATCCGTTCCCGAACCACCCGTTCCATCCGGGCTAACCCAATCCGGAATTGGTTTTGCAACAGTTCACCAACCGACCGAATCCGCCGGTTCCCTAAGTGGTCGATATCATCAGTCGTGCCGATGCCTTCTTGCAAGTTGAAGAAGTAGTTAACTGAGGCAATAATATCGGCTGGTTGGATGTGCTTGAGTTCCAACGGAATGTGGCCGTTGGCAACCACTGGCACGACCCGGTCGGGATCCTTCTTGGAGTAAACCAAGATCTTTTGCAGCTTAACGGGTTCCGTTACCACGGCTTCATCCGATGGCGTGTAGGTAATCATCTTGAAGTCGTCTTGTTCCAAAGCGGGTTCCAACTTCTTCAAGACTTCCTTGGTTACCACGTCACCCTTGTTCGCCAGGATTTCACCCGTTTCAGGATCGGCCAAAGTTTCTGCCAACGTCAGCCCGAGCAACCGGTACTTCATAGCCAACTTCTTGTTGGTCTTGTAACGCCCAACTGGCGCCATGTCGTAACGCTTTGGATCAAAGAAGCGGGCGTTCAGCAAACTCCGGGCGGAGTCAGCTGTCTTTGGTTCACCCGGCCGCAAGCGTTCATAAATGTCCTTCAGGGCTTCTTCAACCCGGGAGTCTTCCGGATTCTTGTGCACATCCTTGTCAATCGTAGCTGACAAGGAGTCACTGTTGCCGCCTAACATGTCAATGATTTCATCATCAGAGCCAAACCCAAGGGCACGGACCAATTCGGTCATTGGCAACTTCCGCGTCCGGTCAATCCGGACGTAAGAAATCCCCTTGGCATCAGTTTCGTATTCCAACCAGGCCCCCCGGTTCGGAATAAAGTTGGCCCCGTAGTTTGGCCGGCCGTTCTTATCCGTTTCGGAGTTGTAGTAAACCCCTGGGGAACGGACTAATTGGGAAACGATAACCCGTTCGGCCCCGTTAATAATGAATGTCCCTTGCGAAGTCATCAGTGGGAAATCACCAAAGAAGACGTCTTGAGACTTGATTTCACCAGTTTCGTGGTTGGTTAAGCGCAACGTTACGTGTAATGGTGCCGAGTAATTGGCATCATGTTCCCGTGCTTCATCGACCGTGTACTTTGGTTCCAAGAGTTGGTAATCAACGAATTCGAGGGACAGCTTCCCTTGGAAGTCATCGATCGGCATGATGTCATCAAACATTTCACGCAGACCCTTGTCCATGAACCAGTTGTAAGAATCAGTTTGAATTTCAATCAAGTTCGGGAGGTCAAGGACTTCCTTGATCCGGGAATAACTACGACGAGTACGGTGCTTACCGTATTTTACTAAGTGTCCGGCCAAACTATTCACCTCTCTAAGTTTGTTGGGTGGGTTCAATGTTACATTTTGGTTACAATTTGACTTGAACCATGATTTTGGGCAAAAAAAATCCAAAAGCAACCAGCGATTGCCTTTGGGCTTTTATAAAGTGGCTGACGGACAAGAGATCGTCAACCCCATTGAACTCACAATTACATACGATAAATAAGATACACTATTTCCAGCGGCCTGTCAATTAAAAAAATCCGGGTACGAAAAAACCGGCCAGCCAAGCTCTCCCCTTCTTGGTCAACCGGTTTAATCACTGCTTAACCTTGGCGTAACAGTCCCGTCATGACTGAATCAATGATTAAGCGTTGCCGTTGCTCCGCGTTTAACGACCGTCCCCCAATTTGCTGGAAGGTCCCAAACAACGGGGCGATGCTGGCAATCAACAATTCCGCTGCTTCTTTAGGCATCAAATCTGGCCGCAAGTCCACATCCGCCATCTTGAAAAATTCCGACAGTGGTTCCAAGTAGTCCATGGCAAAGATCATGTTCAGCTTGTGTTGGGAACTTGACGTCAACTGCCGTAACGCCACTTGGTACTGAGCATAGATGCTCAGCGGGTGATACTTAAGGTAGACTTTGCAGATTTGAAGAAGCCGTTCTTCCGGATCCAGATCGGTTTTCCGCAAAACCTTGTTAGTCTCCTGGCGAACTTTACCACACAGCTCCGTCAACACGTCCAGGTACAATTCTTCTTTGTCCGAAAAGTGGTGATACAGCGCGGGTTGGGTAATGCCGATCTGCTTGGCGATGTCCCGGGTCGAAGTTCCCCCAAACCCGTGCTCCAAGAACAATTTAGTTGCCGTCGTCAAAATTGCATTCCGTGTTTTCGCTAGTTGTTCAGCTCGTCTCAATTTCTAACGCTCCTATCTTGTGTAAAATCGATTATCCTAATTTATTATAATCACACAGCAGTAATTATTATTTATCACAGCATAATGATTGTCAATAGGTAAATCTAGCGATAATTAGTTTCCTTATAAAAAAAACGGTCATCAAAATTAATTTAGGTAAGTTAATGAGGCCGTTTTCCTTCTAATGATTAATTCAATTAAGTAAAACAATTTAGTGGAGGGTGAAAGTTATTTTGCCTTGCCGCGCCCCGACCGTCACCTGATCACCAGCCGTTAAGCTGCCGTCCAGCAATTTCAGGCTCAGCGGATCTTCCACTAACGTTTGCAACGCCCGCCGCAAGGGCCGCGCCCCGTACGTTGGTTGGTAGCCCGCCGCAACGATTTGATCAATCGCAGCCGGGGTGAATTTAACGGTAATTTGTTGCGCGGCCAAGCGAGCGACCAAGCCCCGGGTCAACAGTTTTACGATTTGGCGCAGGTCGGCTTTCTCAAGTGGGTGGAAGACGATCGTTTCATCGATCCGGTTTAAAAACTCCGGCCGGTAGTGCAACTTCAATTGGGCATTGATTGCTTGCTTCATCGCCGCATAATCATTTTGCAGGCTGCTTTGCCCAAAGCCGACCGTCTTTTCATCCTGGAGCTGGGTCGCCCCAAGGTTTGAGGTCATGATCAAGATCGTATTCTTAAAGTCAACCTTGCGCCCCTTGGCATCGGTCAGGTAACCGTCATCCAAGACCTGCAACAAGAGGTTAAAGACGTCCGGGTTGGCCTTTTCCGCTTCATCGAGTAGGACCACGGAATACGGGTGTTGGCGCACCTTTTCGGTTAATTGACCGCCTTCTTCGTACCCGACATAGCCCGGGGCCGCCCCGACCAAACGACTGGTGCTGTACCGTTCTTGGTATTCCGACATGTCAATGCGAATCAAGTTGTCTTCGGAGCCAAAGACGGTCGCGGCTAAGGCCTTGGCTAATTCCGTCTTGCCGACTCCAGTTGGCCCAAGGAACATAAAGGATCCTAACGGTCGCTTAGGATCCTGCAAACCGCTGCGAGCTCGCCGAATCGCCCGGGCAATCGCACTGACGGCTTCGTCTTGACCAATCACGCGTTGGTGGAGGGCTTTTTCTAAGTGTACCAAGCGATCTTGTTCATGCTTTTGCAATTGCGTAACCGGAATCCCGGTCCAATCCGCCACGACCTTGGCAATGGCTTCGGGCTGCACCTGCAAAGTCGTTTGCGCAGCTTGCGCTTGCCGCTGGGCTTCTTGTTGCTCAATTTGGGCTTTTAATTCCAGCTCTTGGTGACGCAATTGTGCGGCATGATCAAAGTCTTGCGTCAAAATGGCCGCTTCTTTTTGTTCTCGCAACTGCGTTAATTTTTGCATCGCGGCAACCGTCTGGGTATCCGCTTGGTCAGCATTGATCCGCACCATCGCTGCTGCTTCATCCATTAGATCAATCGCCTTATCCGGCAAAAAGCGATCAGTGATGTAGCGTTTGGCTAGCTTAACCGCAGCGGTGAGCGCCGCATCACTAATCGTTAACTGGTGGTGCTTTTCATAGCCCGGCCGGATCCCCTTTAAAATCTGGACAGTGGCTTTTTCACTGGGTTCTTCAACTTGAATCTTGGCAAAGCGCCGCTCGAGGGCTGCATCTTTTTCAATGTACTTCTGGTACTCATCCAACGTCGTGGCCCCAATCAGTTGCAGTTCCCCCCGGGCCAACGCCGGCTTTAAAATATTGGAAGCATCTACGGACCCTTCAGCCCCACCGGCACCGACCACCGTATGCAGTTCGTCAATAAACAAAATGACGTCGCCACTGCGGTAAATCTCATCCAAAATTTTTTTCAGTCGGTCTTCAAATTCCCCCCGGTACTTGGTGCCGGCCACCAGCGACCCCATGTCCAGCGCCATCACCCGCTTTTGGGCCAAGCTGGCTGGCACGCCTTGAGTGACAATCCGCTGGGCTAAGCCTTCGACAATCGCCGTCTTGCCGACCCCCGGTTCCCCCACCAGGACCGGATTATTTTTCGTTTTCCGGCTCAACAGTTGTACCATGCGTTTAATTTCTTTTTTCCGGCCCACGACCTGCTCACCAGCGCCTTGCTTTGCTTGGGCCGTTAAATCCCGTGCCAAACGATCTAACGTCGGCGTTGCCGTATTACGGTTGGCACTTTGGCGGTTCAGGGCCTGTCCGGCGGCCTTGCCCAATTTCCGCACCAACGTCCGCCGGGCTTGTTGCAAGTTTACATCCAAGTTGAATAAAATCCGGGAAGACAAAATCGTCTCATCACTTAACAGCGCCAGCAACAAGTGTTCTGTCCCCACCCGTTCAGCATTCAGCTGCCGGGCCGTTTGGGCTGCCAACGACAAGATGGTGCGCAGTTTCGGTGAGGCTGGCAAATACTCATGACTGTCAGCTACTGCCAAGGTGCCGTAACCGGTAAAGCGTTCAATTTCGGCCCGCAAATCGTCACTGGTGACGTGGAATTGATCCAGCAATTCCGCCGCCACCCCACTGTGTTCCAAGCTCAACGCCAGCAACAGGTGCTCTGTGCCGACAGCTTGGTGTTTAAAATACAGGGCCTGTTCGTGCGCAATTTCTAAAACCGCCTTGGCATTTGGCGTATATCGGTAATCGTCCATGTAAATCCCCTTCAATTATCTTCTCTATTCGCTGCCGTTATTCATACCGCAACCGGGTCAGCAAGGCAACCAAGAGCCTTGCCCGCAAGCGCTCTTCAGCTTGCTTGTTTGCTTGGTTCAGGGTTTGTTTGGCCACCCCGACCAACATTAAATCACCCTCCCGGCGTGAAATCAATTTTTCTTCATATAAAGTCTTAATGATTTTAGCGGCGTCTTTTTCACTGATGGCTTCACCAATATTGGCAATCAACATCTGTAAGACATCATCATCATCCAGTAGGTTGACCCGTTCAATCCGGATGTAGCCACCACCACCCCGCTTGCTTTGCACCAAGTAACCATTTTGCAGGTTAAAGCGCGTCTTGATGACATAATTAATTTGTGATGGCACCACATCAAAATGATCGGCAATTTCCGCCCGCCGAATTTCAATCCGGGGATCATCCCCTAAAATTGATTTCAGGTAAGCTTCAATTACGTCTGAAATGCTACGTTCTTCCACCGGTCTGCGCCCCTTTCTTGACTAATTTTGACCTTAATCATACCACACTTTTCCGGATTTGCCTTCGATTTACCCTTCAACACAACACGAAAAAAGGGCTGGGTACCAGCTCCCAGCCCTCAATTTCATGGTATTGCTTCATTCAACTAACGCTGCTTAGGCTTCGTGAACAAAGTCAACTACGTTCCGCCCAACGACCTTGTTGTCCTTTAATTCTTGGATCATGTCGTTGATTTCAGCTAACTTGCGCGTCTTAACAATTGGCTTAACCTTGCCTTCAGCCCCGAATTGGAAACATTCAGCCAAGTCTTGGCGCGTCCCAACCAAGGAACCAGCCACAATGATCCCATCCAGCACCGTCTTAGCGATGTTGAGCTTCATATCCCCTTGTGGCAAGGCAACCGCAACCAACTTCCCATCAGGGCGCAAGGAATCAACTGCTTGGTCAAAGGCCGAAGCTGCAACGGCCGTTACCACGGCAGCGTGAACGCCGCCCACTTTTTCTTGGATGGCTTGAGCAACGCTGTCAACTTCGTGGCGGTTAATCACTACTTCCGCTCCGTTTTCCTTCGCCGCTTCCAACTTAGGATCGTTCCCGTCAACAACAACGACGTGGGCCCCAAAGACATTGTGCGCAAATTGGACGGCCAGGTTCCCCAGACCACCGGCCCCGACGATGGAGACCCATTGACCAGGCTTGATGTCGGCAACCTTCAGGGCCTTGTAGACCGTTACCCCCGCACAAGTCAGGGAGGTCGCTTCAACTGGGTCTAAGCCTTCCGGTACCTTCACCGCGTAGTCGGCAGCGACGATACATTGTTGAGCCATCGCCCCGTCAACCGTGTAACCGGCATTTTGCACTTCGCGACAGAAGGTTTCGCGTCCCGTCAGGCAGTATTCACAGTGACCGCAGCCCTTGAAGAACCAAGCAATCGATACCCGATCACCGACCTTCAAGCTGGTTACGCCAGGGGCAACCTTGGCAACGCGCCCAACCCCTTCGTGACCGATAATCCGGCCTGGCTTTTCACCAAAGTCACCAGCCGCCACGTGTAAGTCAGTGTGGCATAACCCACAATATTCCATATCAACCAAGGCTTCACCTGGCTTTAAATCGCGTAAGGTAACATCCTTAACCGTAACGTAACCATCTACTGGATCATTAATAACTGCAGCCTTCATGGATCATATCTCCTTTGTATCTGTAAATCTTTCCTACGCTTAATATCATAGCGAGCTTCCTGCCGTTTGGCAAGTGAAAAAATGAACATTCTCAAACTTTTTTTGTTTTATATTTTTCTATCGCCCGCTCTAAAAGTTGTTACAACGGCGTTTTGATTGATTGGTATAGTTAAGAGACGTTCGAAAGATTTTTCACTTATGCCACGATCAAGCGGTTGATCGGTCCCTTTTAAAAATTATATTTTTAACCCCTTTTATTACTTCTCAAAATTGGTATAATAGCCGAGTTGTTTATTTTTCAATTTAAGCAGAGGAGTTTTTTATGACTACAACTGAAGAAACCGCCACTGCCAACCAGAATTACAATCAGTTGACGGGGCTCAAATTGTTTGCCATGACCAGTTCAATGGTGATTTCCATCGATGAATTCGCGCCGTTTGGCAAAGCGGGCGCAACCTCCTTATTTTACCTCCTGCTGGCCGGCTTGGTCTGGTTCTTGCCAGTCACGCAAGCCGCCGGTGAAATGGCCTCCATTCAAGGTTGGCAACACGGGGGCTTGTTCACTTGGGTCAAAGCCACTTTGGGAGAAAAAACCGGGTTTGTCGCCATGTTTTACCAGTGGATCCACATTACGGCCGG